>OKEZ01000042.1_pt1 | contig 60519 bp, 72 predicted proteins | sample 1614431 | NCBI WGS metagenome assembly OKEZ01 (sample SAMN04436938, study PRJEB24849) | human gut metagenome | biome: human gut; feature: NICU; material: stool | host: Homo sapiens | place: USA: Saint Louis, MO | collected 2012-06-23
CCCAGTTCAGGCGAATCCCCCAGTTGATCGGCGTTGTCGCAAAGCCGACAGGTTTCGGCGGATTTCCCACTTTACCCGTAAGATTTACTTCTGATGATGTCGCCCATACTGATGAAACGTCGCTGGCGTTCACCGCCCTGACACGGACCAGATAGCGACCCGAGTAGATACCCTGCACTTCAAAGCCGAGAGAAGACGTTCGGGGCACACTAATCCAGTTGCCGCTGTCACGCCGCCATTCCGCCTCGTAAGCAACTGCACCCTGAACAGAATCCCAGGCAACGCGCATAGTGGTAATCGCAATGTTCTGGTTAACCGTAGAGTAACTGTCTACGACAATATTTCCTGGGGGAGCCTGAACCCCCGGTGGAATGACACTGACTGGCCGCTCGTCCAGTCTTGCGCCGGTATCAACAGCGGAATAGATATCAGGGTTGTAAGTCGTCCCGGTGACCTCGAAAGTACCGTCGTTGTTGTCCCGCGTTCCCGTAACACGGAAAAGCGCTATAAACAGATCGTCAGAGTCCACACCCCAGTTACATTCAGCCTCCGGCGTTTCGCTGTAGGGTGTGGTGACAGTGACTGTGTTTCCGTTAACGGCCTGGACGGTTCTGGCCTGAGCTGTGCCTGACGGAAGATTCAAAAACAGCCTGTTACCGGCTTTCACATCAGCAGCGCGATCGAGGGTTATGTTGCGGCCGTTAACCGCACTCACCCTGCCGCCGATAGTTCTTCCGGCCAGCTCGTTAGCAGCCACGCCGATCACCTCACCAACAGGGGGGACGTCCATGCCTGTGCTGAAGGTCACCACCTCGCCGATACCGTTGGTAAGCAGCGCCCAGCGCCCCCGCCGGTTTGCCTCTGACTGCCTGGTGCAGCCGATCGCAGTCATTTCGAGCTGACGATAATCGAAGCGCATGGCCAGATCGCTATCGTAAACAGGCTCAGGCGTATCTTTGTAGTGGTTGGCAGGGTCTGACCAGTTCACCAGCGCGGCAGTGTTTCGGGTGGTTTCACTCGGGTCCGCAAAGGTAAATTTTCCTTCAACAACGCTGGCGTGGTTGTAGATGTGCCACACATCCCGGGGCATATCGGCCAGGACATACATCTTATTGTCGCCCCAGTACGTCATGCCGCGAAATATACCCGCCAGATCACGAAGTACGGTCCAGGCGTCATTACGGTCCTGGATATAAACGTTGCAACGAAAACGAGGCTCCGTCCCGCTGCCGCCCTTGCCGTCTGGTACCAGTTGATCGCAATACTGGGCGATGCGATAAAGTTCCCATTTGTCTATCTGAGTCGCATCGATTCTTTGACCCAGCCCGAAGCGCTCGTTCAGGATGATGTCGTAATATATCCAGGCTGGATTATCCGTCCATGCCCATTTAAATACGCCCTCCCATGTACCAGAGTAAGTACGGGTTTCAGGATCATACGTGTCAGGTACACGGATGATTCGCCCTTTCGGATTGCACACAACCTGAGGAATGCCATTGGGGAACTGCTTTGCGTCAAACTCTACATACAGCAGAGCTGTGTTAACGTAGCGAAGTTTGGCGTCAATAATTTCAGTAACGGCCACAACGCGCATGATGTCCACGACATTCACGCTCGTGGAATCCGGCGTGATTCTGCGAACCCGCAACTGCCATCCAGTCGAGGCTTTTGGAAGATTGACGCGGTGGCTGCGCTCATAAAGCGACGTGGTTTTGTCATCAACAGCACCGTTAATCACCGTTTCATACGGCCCACCATCGACCGACAGATCGATAGCATACTCAACGCGGGTGCCGACTTTATCGCCGTTGTTTTTCTGGAGTAAAAGAGTTGGCCATCCCAGGCGAATTCGCAGCGCAGAGAGCTGCGTGTTGGATACCGCGCGAACGTACGGCACGGCCTGTTTCAGCTCGTATGAAACCTGAATCTCGTTTTCAATGCCGGGGAAGCCCTGAATGTAGTCCTGGTCCTGAGTACCGGAACGGAACTCATATTTTACATTATTGAAGTTATAACTTCCGTTGGCGTTCTGAAGGGGCGTATATGAAGATGAGTCACCAAGAAAAATGTTTTTACCATCAAGTCCGCCAGCGAACTCACCCTCTCCAAGAGCAATCAGCACCTTTGCCCTCGCAATGGACTGAATGCTGTCCGGTGCTTCCACGGGCGTTCTGGTCTGATTGCTGCCACCTTTACCGCGGCCTTTGATGATTGTCGTCGTCATATCGCGTCCATAAAAAAAGCCACCGTCAGGTGGCTTATAGTACGTGGTTTGGTTTATTGCTGATCTTCTGCATAAATCCCGGCTGAGATAATCGCACCGCCTATTTCCCTCTGTCCGTAAAGCAAAGGAACGGGGTTACCGGATGCCGTAGTATTGACGGGTCCGCCAAACGCATAGGAAGGCTTATTATCTGGGTCCTGTCGCATCCTCAGACCAGCAACCTGAGGGGAAAGCATTTGCACTACACCACCCACAGCCATAGAACCAGCTGCGGCATATAGCGCCATTTGTGTACCTGCTGCCCATCCTATTGGGTTCCACCAGGTAAAAGCCGCAATTGCGGCGGCAGTAACAATTTGAAAGAGGCCAGCCCTTTTACTGCCGCGTATTACAGGGATAATGCGAAGTTCATCGCCAGGTCCAAGAAGATCAAACTCTTCCTTTCCTATGTTTATTTGGTTTCGGAAGATGACAAAATCCAGCCCTTTCGCTCTGGTCTCGCGCAGGTAAGCATCAAAGCCATCAATGGTGTTAGAAAGCGCCCTGAACACTTCGCTGGCAGACGTTAGTGCGCGGCGATGCGTCCTGCCAAATCGCTGAGCCATTGAGCCGCTGAGTTTGATAACGGTTTTTCTTTCCATTACATCAAATCCTTATAACGCAGAATTTTGATGGTACGGTCACGGTAATAACCACCGTAGGGAATACGCTGGCTTAGCTGGCCATACATGTGATGCAGTAGCATGTTGCCATCAAGCAAAATCCCGGCATGGTTCGGGACGGTGGACTGTACCTGCATGATAACCATGTCACCGGGCTGAGCTGGACCGTCGTACTCACGGAAACCGCATTCCTGCCAGTTGTCCATATAGAGGTTTTCACCCTGCTCCCACCAGTGCCGATCTACGCTGTAGTTGGGCAGTTCAATGCCGTGTTCGATGCGGAAATAGTCCATAATGAGAGACCAGCAGTCTGCATGCCCGAGTACAAACTGGCGCCCTGTGAGGGGACGGTCTCCGCGAGGCATGACGGTGCGAATGTCGCCCTCAGGCCACGATGCAATAATCCAGGGCAGTTCCGTGGCATCACACATCAGCATGTCGAGTTCACTCGGCTGGGTTGTTGCCCCGTCGCCGGGGTGACTGTGGACGATCGCCACCACAGTTCCCTGCTCTTCGGCGGCCGCATAATCCTCAGGATTGAGTTCAAATTGCTCAGTCGGCGACTCAGCATTATTTTTGCAGGGGATGTATTTCTCCACCCGCCCCTTCTGAATAACCACGCCACAGCACTCCTCGGGGAAGGATGCGGCGGCATGCGCCAGAATGGCGCTAACTGTTTTGTCGCGCATGATTATCCTCTCAGAAGTGAAGCGCCGGGGAACCCGCCATAATCCAGCTGTTCATTCTCTCCGAAGCGAGGTTTACAGCCCGTTGACAGCAATCCGGAGCAAACATCCTGTGAAGGATCGTCCACCCGATTGCCGTCTTTATCGAACCAGCCGTTTTGCCCGGCGTAGGTGCAGCCGTTCCCGGTTTTGTACCAGCCACGCATGCACCACGTGCACATTGGCTGAATTTGCCGGGTCGGAATGAGTTGCCCGCGCAGATCGGCTGGACTGGAAAGCTCAAATTCTACAGTTTCATCGTCTGATCCTGATTTACGGTCGATGTAATAAACCTGTTTGCGCTCCTCGTTGGGATTCGCAGTCTGGTTCCCATCAGGGAAGTTTCTGGCGTCCAGATAGTGTGCGAAGGTGTCATGGATGATCACCTTTGCTTTAGCCATCCCCTGAAATCTTCGGCACAGCGCGCCAATCGTGCCGCTGATGTTTGCAACGGTGAGAGACGGTCGTGAACACTGGCCGTCACTGCTGACAGATATGCCGGTCAGTTCATACGGCCACGCGCCATACTCCTGCCCCTGCCACCACACCGACTTCGGCTCAAGTTTTGACTCGTCGCCGCCTGCGGCGATGATTTCCGCCTCGGTATGCGGGATTGTCTCGTTGTGAAAGCGAAGAATACCTGCACCGAAAGCTGAGCCGTCCACCTCGATCAGGCGGACGCGCTTACCCGGCTCCAGTTTCTGGACATCAGATGAAATACTCATGGGTGGTATGCCTGTGTGAATGTGCTGCTGAGGGTGTATTTTTTGTTGCCGTGTGTAGATATCTGAAAGGATTCCGCGCGCCATAAGCCTGATGGCTCAAGCGGCGACTTCCAGATAAATGATTTCCACCCGGCATGTCTGTTGAGAAAGTTTTTAATGGCCTGAATGTAAGCCTCATCGCCGGTAAAACTCACGCTCCATTGAGATGTTACCGGGTTGATACCATCCCCTGCCACCTGCGTATAGCCATCGCCAAACTGTGCCTTTCGGGTACGAAAATTTGTATCAACCTGAGAGGCAACCTTTGGGCACCAGCTGAAGGTTTCTACTGTCATGGTTAAACTCCCTTGATTAATCGCCACAGAGGCGAGCCCGGCATGCTGGCCTGTTCGTTAATGACGCCAGTGATGGCATCCTTAAGCTGCCTGCCTGCTGCTCCAGCAGTACCCTGACTGGCCGCCTGGGATGATCCGCCCTGAATATTGATATCGCCGAAGTTAACTGAAGGCATACCACCGGAGACCTGAGGAGTGCCAACAGCCCGAACGCCAAGCGAACCATCAGCGGCGCGCGTAAGCGGCATAATGGCTTCCGGACCAGCTTCGGCAAAAACCCCTGCACCTTTGGCAAAAGCAAACAGCTGAGGCGTCTGAAAAACGCCATTGCTGTAAGCGCTCAGGGACGGAGAGTCGTAAACATTACCCTTCGCATTAAAGGTAAAGTTCGCGCCAGCATTCTGAATAGCGGTACCGCTGCTGGCGGTAGCGGCTGACGAGGCACCAAAACTGAACAGTGAACCAATTGAGCTAACGCCATTAGCAACAGCCATATTCACCAGAACGTTCTGGATAATCTTCAGTACGCTGACGCCCCAGTCCTTCCAGCTATCAACGTTGCCATTGAGCATGTCGGTGATCGTGGTGACCGCGCCACCCATAGCCTGCTTCATGCCGTCAGCGGCCATGGAAGAATAATCAGTAGCTTCGTCCACCCAGTTCGCATAACCCTCAGACAGTCCCGTCATCCAGTCGTCACGCTGCGCATCAGAAGCTGCGTAATATCCCTCCTGGTCGCGCAGGCGCTCATCGAGATAGCGCTTATTAAGTGCCAGTCCCTGCTGATAGAACGTCTCATCGATTTCACCAGCCTGACGCTGGCGGAGAAGATCGGTATTCTTCTGCTCGAACTCCTTACGCAGATTGAACTGCTCCTGAAGTCTTTCACGGAACCTGGTACCCTGCCCGTAACCCAGCAGTTGCCCTTCATTAGCTGCTCGGGCGCTGGCGTTACTGTCGGCGAGGTTGGCTTCGTAATTTCGCAGTTGCTCACGTAATTTAACCTGGTCAATCAGCGCAGCATTCTGCAATAACGTCTTTTTCTGGGCTTCTGTCAGAGAAGCAAGCTCGCCCTGGCTGACCTGGTATTTAACCTTCGCCAGTTCAGTATTCTGGCCTTGCAGGGCAATCTGCTCTTTTTGCTGTTTGATCAGCTTGTCATAGGCATCAGCTGTTTTTTCCGCCTCGGATTTCCCGCCCTTATGGCGGCTTGAGTCACGAATAGCTTGCAACTGCCTGGCTGACTCAACTTCCATGCTGACATACTTCTCACGCCAACCAGCAGGGAGATTAAGGTCAGATGCATCGAATTCCGCCTGCTTGCGGGTTTTGTCCAATCCCTTAAGACCGGACAACTCAAGCTGTCGCTGCGCCTTGTCTATAGCTTGCTGCTGCTTATTATCAAGTGCAGGAAGTACAGGCCCTGCATATTTTGGTGGGGACACTGCTGTAGACTGTCTGGAAACCTTGTTCAGACGGTCATACATCTCTGTAAGAGAACTTACGGCGCCAGCCATTTCTACTGTTTTATTTATAGCCTGATCAGTTATGTCGTTTATTAACTGTTGTGTTTGCTTTCTTTTATTGAGCATTTGCTCAAGTCGGCCTTCTTCAACCGCAAGTTCTGAAGCAAACTCTGCTGATTTCTCAACCGCATCGTTATACAGCCATGTTCCATCTGAAGCAGAATTGGCTGCTAATTTTGCGTTATAAAGTTGATTGGATAATTCAGCAACTTTCTGCTTCTGCTGTTCAATCGCACTATTTTGAGCATCCAGTGAAATATTCGCCTGTCCAAGGTTGGCGGATATCTGCGTCTGAGACATTGATTTCAGATTATCTCGTACCTGCTCGATTGTGTCCGCATATTGGATTGCAGATTCCCTGGCTTGTTCTTGGCGTTGATACATCGTGTACCACGCCCCAGCACCCAACATTAAAATTCCTGGCAAACCACCAACTAACGACAAAAGCCCCGTAGCGCCAGACTTGAATAAATTCATTACCGATGTTGATCGGTTGAGTGCTTCTTGCGACGCTGATACTGCTTTATTTGACTGAACGAGAGTGGAATTGGCGGCTATCATTTCACGCCGTTTGGCAATAGAATTTTGTGTAGCTGTCGCTTCTGCATTTGTGTTTTTTGCAAGTTCCAACTCGGATAGCGAGAGCTGATAAGCACGCTCGGCAGCAATCGCATCTGCTGCCGCCTTTCGTTGTGATTGGGTAGCAGATTCAGCCCTTGCAGATGCGAGCGCAATTTCGTTCTTTCTGGCATCTATTAATTGCGCCGTTTGGTTCCCAAGATCGCCAAACATCCCTCCAAGATAGCGAGCTCCACCTATTGCAGCCAAAGCTCCGGCAGCCGTAGCCACAGTGTCGATATTGTCAGAAACTGTATTCAATACAGCAACAAGAGCACTTGTCGCACCAGTAGCTTCATTAGCTCCACCTACCCATGCCATGAAAGCATTTTCGACTTTCGTCGTGGCAGCAGAAACGGTCTGCGGCATTGCCTCAAATTCACCACGCATAGTGCCAAGTTGACTTATCAGGGCCGGGACAACTTTATCTGCGGTTAGCATCCCCTGATCGGCCATTGCCTTCAGATCTTTACGAGCTACACCCATCCCAGCGGCCAGCGCACGGATAACTCGATCACCGTTTTCGTTAACAGAGTTGAATTCCTCGCCCCGCAGAACGCCCTGAGCTAATGCCTGACTAAACTGGGTGATAACAGAACTTGCCTCTGCCGTGCTGGCGCCGGATAGCTTTAGTCCAGTAGAAATGGCCTCGGTTACATCCAGAACTTGCTGCGAACTGTATCCGTATTCACGCATTGATGCGGCGGAACGCGCAAAAAGACTCGCATTATCAGAGAAGGCGGTTCCGGTTCGTTGGCTAATATCCATCAGCGCCCGCTGAGACTCCGTGAAATCATCAGACGATTGGGAAGCCTGCTTTAGCCTGGCATTAACAGAGCTCCATTCATCGGCCAGCGATATAAGATGACCAGTCGCAAATGCTCCAGCAAATGCACCTGCCATTCCCAGCGCTGAGGCCTTCGCGGTGTTTATTTGACTAGTTACCTCAGCTAAGGCACGCTGAGTTTCACGCGAAGCTGCGGCCGCTTGGCGTCCTCCAGTCTGCATTACCCGGTAATAGTCATTCCCCATTCTTGAAGCACGAGAAATTTCAGACTGAAATGACTGAGAGTTTGCAGATATTTTGATGATCAGTTCGCGCAACGTAGCCATATTTTCACCCATAAAAAAAACCCGCTTGATAGCGGGTCGTGAGTTATAAACTGTCTTTTCTTTTGTGAGCGACTTGTATTAATAAATCTATTTGCGCATCTTGTTTTTTATTTATCTCTTTAAGGGCTTCAACTTGTTCATTTGCCCTTGTGCTAAACCGTATTAAATAAAAAATCACAATTAGATTTATCAACCAGCCGAATATTCCAAACACTACTACCAGTGGTTCCATAACGCCTCCTTTTCTTAAGGAAAGAGCGTATCGCCACATTGATGACATGTGAAGCAATTATTGTGTCGCAGCTGTAAGAGCAGCCTCAAGCCCTGCAAACGGGTCCTTCGGTGCTGATTGCTCATCACCACCCCAGCGCAGGATCGCATCGTCCAGCGGTACTTTTGCCCCCTGCGAGCCGTAGATGGCAGAGACGAGCTGGGCTGCCTGAATGTCACCACGGATATCGCCAACCGGACTTTGCCTGTCGTACTCAATCCACATCAGAAGCTCGCTTGCCGTCATATTCTGCCGAAGCTCTGAGAGCGTGCGCCCCATCCGGAGCGCAAGCGACATCAGAAACTTTACGCCGGGGGTTGAGACTTTTCCCGCGCTTCGTCCGCATTGTTGATCAGGTCAAGCGCCTGTTTGAGCAGGCGTGAATGGACGGGGCCGTAGATTTCACGCACCTGCTCTTCTTCGTCTACGCTGAATACCGGCTGCTTATCGGTGTCACACAGAACGTCAATGAAGAGCACCACGTCAGCGCAAAGATTACGGTGTGCCTTTTCCGATACCGACACATTTTCATCATCAGTACCCGCTTTCACCACCTCCTGCCAGCGCAGCCAGGCTTCACCTGACGGCTCACGCAGAACCACTTTGACGCCCTCCCACTCAGGAACGGCGACCGTCTTATGACGAAATCCCGACATCTTAGCCAGGGCGAGATTTTTAATATTCTTCATGCGACCTCTCAGGAGCCAGACTCGATGTTTTCAGGCTTACCTTTCAGGCGCAGGGAGAACGTTGCCGCAACTACGCCGTTGGTACCGGAAGACCAGGTGTGCTGGCGGATTTCAGCCAGGAACTTAAAGCCCTTGCCGGACGGGAAGATAACCTGGAAAGCGTAGGTCGTATCGTTGTCATACGCTTCACGCAAGGCGTCCTGCGCCGGGTTTTTGTAGAAGTTGCCGGACAGAGAGATTTCTGACGGAGAAGGCAGGCCGTTGATGTTCTCCTGCTCGGTAGAGCAAAGCGTGGTTACGTCGATATCCTGCTTCTGGCCACCAGTGAACTGAATTTCTTTGATGGTGCAACTCAGATCGAGGAAGGTTGCGGTATCCATCGTTTCTTTGGTGGCTGGCGCAGAGGAAATAAGGATCTTCGTCAGCTGCGATTTTTCATAAAGTGCAGACATAGCTGTCTCCTGGTAAAAGAAAACCCGCCATTAAGCGGGTTCGTTGGGTGAATGATTTATCAAGGTGTAACTTTAAAATCCAGGGTGGCACGGTATAGCCGATAATATGGCTCGTATCCGGGGATTTTTACCACCTCTGTAGGGTTTAACGACTTAAGCGAAGCAAGCGCCAAATCTCTCAGAGATCGTGATTCAGTGATCGTTGTGGCATACACATCGACCTGAACGGAAACCCTGCTCTCTGCCTGGCCACACATCACGTCAGCGGAAACATCATCGACGATGGAAAAGATAATCCAGGGTGGAGTGACCGACGGTTTCCCGTCACTACCTAATGGCGCAACATAGGGATATACCCGTCCTTCTGCCAGGGGAGAAAGCAAGGCGTAGATATTATCTTCATTCACTTGCTCAATACCTCATCAATAGCCTGACTCATCCTGGCAATGGCGACGCTGGCGGCCTCTTCCTCGCGCGTATCGTAAGCGGGTCGCACAAACGGATGTGCAGGCATGTTCGCGGTGCCCATTTCTACGAATCGCCAGTAAAAGGCGTTTCTCGGGTTATTCGCCTTCATCGTGTTATCGCTGTTGCCGGTGCGCGGGTTAACGCCACGAATATGGACGCCGGAAGAAATTTCCCCGCGGCGACGGCTTTTTTGGGTCACCACCACCACGTTTTTTTTCAGTTTCCCGGTGCGCACCGGTGCACGGGCGATCACTTCTTCCTTAAGCACTTCGGCGCCGGCGCGCGTGGCATCACGCAGAACCTTGTTGTTTTCAGCGCGGCTAAGCGCCTCCAGGTCTTTTGCTATGTCATTTAACCCAGAAAAATCGAGGCTCGTCTCAATCATTTTTCGGTCCCCTGTTTGCAAAGAATTTCAAGCTGGGTCCCTTTAGGGTCAGGTATGGGCGGCCCTACCACATTCAACGTTTGGCCCTTATATGGACCAGAGAGCACCTTCAACCTGGAGGTAGCATAAATACTCGATCCGCTTTTAAATCTCACCCATACCCTTATTGTTGCTTCAGCATGCTCAGCACCAGATGCCATCATTTCCCGCCCGCTTCTTCCTTTCACTTCAGCAGAGATGGTTTTCCCATCTTCCCATTTTTCAACCGGCTGGCCGGAAGGCGTTCTGGAGGTTGTGAAGTTCTGAATGGTGACCCTGTGCCGTAATCGTCCTGCCTGCATATCACCTCCTACGTGCCTGGTACTTTGCGGTGCTGTTCAAAAATTGATTTGACGCCGAACGGGATAGTATTAACGCTGTCGCCGCTCACAGGTTCCCTGTTTTCATACCAGTGCGACACCAGGAGCATCAGGGCCAGTTTGATATCATCTTCTATCACCAGTCCATCAGGATCGTCGTCTGGAACAGCGTTATCATAAAGACGGCAATTAGTCATTTTTTCCGCATGCTTCAGAGAGGCGTTGAGGTAGAGCGTTAACATCACATCTTCTGTGTCATCATCGCTGTCGATACGGCACTGGTAACGAAGCTCTTTTACAGAGGGCTTCATTTTCCCTCACCCCGCTTATTGCTGGTTTTAGGCTTAACTGGTGTTTCAATTTCAGGCTGTTCAGTGCCGTCGAGAATCCCCATCTGAGAAGCAACCTCAAGAGCACGGTCAGGAAGTGTGCCAGCCTCATATTCACCAGCAGGAATGTTTCTGACCTGAATGCCATCAGGTGACCATTTCAGGTCTTTTTTCAGCAGCATCATGACCTCCATAAGAATGGGGCCGAAGCCCCATCAGATTATGCGCCAGCACCGATCTGCAGCAGTTTGATGGCCTGAGAATCGGCCAGCATTCCGCCTGTACGTTTGGTGGTGTAGAAACCAACGAATGGTTTGTTGGTGTACGGGTCGCGGAGGATGCGGGTACCAATGCGATCAACGATGGTATAGCCGCGTTTAAAGTTACCGAACGCAATGGCTTTCGCATCAGCAGCGATATCCGGCATTTGCTCATTCTCAGCAACGCCATAACCCGCCAGAGAGGAAGGCTGGCCCAGCTCAAGGCCCGGACGCCAGAGATAGTTACCCTCTGAGTCCTTCAGAATGCGAACCGCAAACAGACTGTTGTTGTTCATCATGAACTTAGCGCCGTTGCGGTGCACCTTGCGCAGGGTGTAGACCAGCTTGATAATCGCATCGGCCGTCACACCCGCCGCCGCACCGGAAAGAATGTGCTGCAGGGTGCCAAAAGCACGGGTTTTATCGTCATCCAGAGAAGAGGCATAGGCCAGAAAGCCTTTCGGTTTTTTCGTACCGTTGCCGCTGGTGAAAGCGATTTCTTCCTGTTCGGAGAACTCAACCGCCAGTTCGCTGTTGATCCAGTCCTCTACATTGAAGAAGGCATCATCCAGCATCGTTTGGGTTGCCTGAGGGTTTCCGTAGATTTCACCCATGAACGGTTCAATCTGACCGAGTTTAGATGCAGCAGTCTCAGGGCGGGCATCAGTTTCACCAACCCAGCCGGAAGCCGTACCGCCGAGATTAACCAGTTTTTTATAGTTAGCGCCGCCGACTGTGATGGTTGTCGCCTCCTGGCGCATCACCACTTCATCTTTCAGAAGATTAAGGATCGTTCGATCCAGTTCTTCCGGCACGGCATAGCCACCATCTTCATCCACACCGACCTGCAGAGCTTTGCGTTCAAGTTCGCGCAGCCCGTCATCTTTACCCTTACGCATAAAGCCAATGAAAGCGGTTTTATGTTCGCTTGCGGCTTTGCTCTGAGGACCACCGGCTGGACGTTTAACCTGCTTCAGTTCCTCTTCCAGCGCAGATTTAAGCTCATCCAGTTCAGACAACTTGCCGTTTAAGGTTTCAACCTCCCCCGCTAACTTGCCCTTTTCCTGTTCAACTGCTTCCAGGCGCTTATCGTTCTTTTCTTTGAACGCATCAAACTTCGCCTGCAGTTCCTGCGCGACCTGCTCTACGTCTTTAACGTCAACTGACATAATTAACTCCTGATTAAAATTTGATGTTTTTAAGTGCATCCAGTGCGGTACTCACTTCATCAACATCACGCTGTGAAAGTGAGCTATAACCCCCGGCCATGAATGCTTTAGCCTGGGTGCGTGAGAGCCCAACATCGCGCAGGACTCGTTCAATACTTTTTTGAGAAGGGATTTCTCCGCGGGAAAATGCGCTTTTGACATCACTTACACGCGCTTCATCGTTCGACGGAAACGTGACGAGACTGACTTCCCACAGGTCGATCTCTTTGAGAAGGAACACGCCCTTAACACGGTCGTATTCCCAGTCTTTCAGCATGTAACCAATAGAAAGGCCGGTTAAAGAACCGGCCTTCATGTGGGCGTGTGCGCGTTTCGAAAGGGGATCGTCATCAATGAGTAACCGGCCTTTAACATAAAGGCCAACCTCATCCTCTTTCATCTCGGTGTAAATACCGATGGGTTCATCCATACGGTGCTGCCAGAGTAATGCAGGGAGAGCATTCTTTTCTTTCCATGCCTGAAGGGAGGCCGAAAAAGCGCCTGGCACAACAACATCATCGTAGCTGTCCTTTACGCCAAAAACAGAGCCATAGCCTTCAAACTCCCCGCTGTCGCTGACAGACTTTAGCTGTAGCGGAATATCCAGCCGCTGTTTAGTCATCGGCATTATGTTGTTCCTCGGTTGTTTTGTTCTTGCTGCTGTCTGACGGTTTCGTCGTCATGTTCATTGGCGTAAGGTAAATATCTCCGCCTGCGCGTGGGTTAAGTTCTTCAAGTTCCCGGCAGTCATTTGGTGAGTAAATACCCCAGTTAATGCCTGTTGAATACGCCTCAAATCGCGACTTCATATCCCCGCGCAGCAATGCGCCGGCATTGAATTTTGCGTAGTACACACCCTGCTTTGATTCCTTCACCAGCCCGATGTTGATTCGCTGCTCAATGCGGGTCATATACGGAACGAGTGAATAATTGATAAACCCCATGCCGAGGTTTTCAATATTGTTAAACGTCGAGCGGTCAGTGTTCTGCACCATGTGCATCGGCACACGGAACAGGCGGCATATTTCCTCCAGCTGGAATTTCCTGGTCTCAAGGAACTGACTGTCTTCCGCATTGAGCGCCATCGACTTCCAGTCCAGTCCCATTTCGAGAATCATTGGTCGGTGCGCGTTGCTCAGCCCGAGGTGACGGTCCTCAAAATCCTTTTTCAGCCTTGCGTAAGCAGCGTCAGTGAGCGTTTGCTCAGTGCGGAGTACGCCGGAGGTAACCGCGCCATTTGAGAACAACCGCGCCCCATGTTCCTCTGTTGCCATTCCCAGAGATATTGCTTCTCTTGCATAGGCTATAGGGTTCAGCCCCACCAGCCCGTCAAAGGTAAGCGTTCTGACATGCCAGATATCATCCTGCCCAAGCACGTCTGTTGAGCCATCGGGGAATGTTACCTGGTAAACCGGTTGCCACTGGCTGTTAAGCTTTGGTTCAACACACCCAGGGTCAATGGGAAGAAGCTCCACCACCTCGCCAAGCGCTTTAACTTTGTAGGCGTAAAAATTACCGCGAAGACAAAGACAGACAATGACCAGTTCCCAGAACTCCTGGGGGGTCATGTAATCATTTGGCTTCATCGTCAGTAATTTATGCAGCCTTTCGGAAGTCGCTTTTTGTTTACTGTTTCCGGTTATCTTGTACAGGTTACAGGGCAGCATGCCCATCGACTCAGCAAGAACACGGATGCAACCGAAAACCGCTGTAAGCCGCATGGCTTTCTGGCTGCTTACCCTTTTCCCTGTATAGGTGTCGTAAGTCATTCCCACTGCTTCAGCGAGTTCTGCCGCAGTAGTGACAGGGGCATCACTTTTTTTGAACATTCCGGGGAAAAACATCAGTCAGTCCCTCCTCGCAATGTTTTCCCGGCCAGCGAAAGCGTGCGGGAAACCAGCCATGACCAGATAAGGCAAAGCATACCGGCACTGATTAAACCTCCTGGCGGATAAATCATCCATACACCAAACGAAAGCAAAATAGCGCCCATCACCCCGATCAGCGGGGCGAGAATCATCAGGATCATAACTGCCTCTTTATAATGAACGGACGCCGTAACTTTCCAGATGGTCAGAGAGGCTGTCCTGTTGTTCGCCGCCGTTTACAAGCATGCGGCTCATTGCGGTAAACAAGGCGGCAGGCCCGTCTATTTTCGCTTCTGGCGTGGATTTGTTCGGAAAGATATTGTCGTTTTTGTCAGGTTTGACGGTGACATTAGACATCATCCAGTTCATTACAGGATGATTGCTGTGATGAAAACGCCCGCCGTAAACCAGCGATTCAACCTCTTTCATTGACTCAGAAAAGTTTCTGACCGTCTGCGGAACCTCCACCAGCGGCACGCCCTCTTCTGCCAGAGCCAGGCTAAACTGCGTTGCGCTCCACGGGTCGAATCCGGTTTCCTTCAGGTTTTCGCCACTAATCCATTCCAGAAAATCAGCTTTAATCTGCGCATGATCGATAACATCACCATCGGTCAGTTCCAGCTTCCCAAGCTCAGCCCATTTGCGATACATCTGCGCCATTTGAGCGGAACATTTTTCCAGCCGCCCTTCGGGTAACCAGAATTTAAAGTCTGCATGCGCGTGACCGTTGTCTGCCCGCCAGAGTTTTACTGCTGCGCAAATATCAATCTTGTGGGCCAGATCCACGCCAGCCCACATCGGGTAGGTTTTCAGCTCATGACGGGGGGCTATAAACTCACATTTTTCCCACTTGATCATGTCCATCCAGGCTGACTCAGCGGTCACCCAGATATTCATGTGTTTGGTGAAAAAGTTAACCCTGGCGGAAACTTGTTCTTTGGCCTTCTTAGCCAGACGGCGAAGGTCATCCCAGCGCTTACAGATTCCGAGTCCGGGGTTAGCCTTTTGCCACACCGTTTCATCAAACGGATCATCATCTTTATCCAGGGTGAAGATGATGGCGAAAAAGGTGTCATCCTTCACCGCGCCTTCCACTTCGCTGTTATAGCCACGCAGCACCTTAATGGCATAATCGCGCAGCTCGTAACAAATCCCTTCTTTGTTAAACCCGGCTGTCGTTATGCCAAACAGAAGAGACTGCAATCGTGCGCCGGTTGCAGTCTCCAGAACGTCCCAGACATCACGGGTTTTATGCGCATGAAGTTCGTCGACGATGCCACAATGGATGTTGAGACCATCAAGATTGTTGGCATCAGAAGATAGCGGTTCAAACTTGGATGCTGTCTGCTCCTGGTAGATCGCCAGTTTGTTGAATTCAAACAGTCGCCCAAGTGTGGGTTTCGCTTTTTTAACCATGTTTTTCGCATCTTCAAAAACGATGCGAGCCTGATCCCGCGTTGTCGCTGCGGAATAAACCTCTGCCCCGCCCTCACCATCGGCGCCAGCCATATAGAGACCAACGCCAGAGGATAATGTCGATTTGGCGTTTTTACGGGCTACCTCGTTATATGCCGTGCGAAACCTGCGGACCATCACAGGACGGCCACTGCCATCATTACGCAGCACGACTTCGCCTGTTTCTTCATTTACCAGTGGGATAACAAAACCGAAAATGTTGATCAGAATGAAAATATGCCAGTCCATCAGCTCAATCGGCTGGCCTGCCAGTGCTCCTTTTACATGAGGCACGAATTTATAGAAATTGAGGATGTGCTGTGCGCGGGGCTCGCTGAAATAGATACCACGTTCCTCACCGTATTTCAGATCATCAAGAAAACGCTGGCAGGCGAGGCGGACAAATTCACAAGTGATAACTTCACCGGCAACGACGCGTTCGGCGTAACGTATCCCATCGGCAACTTTAGCCATTAGTCCCTCGCTTTCATAAATTCAGTAATAAGATCAACTTCGCCCGGAGTTTTTGTACTTACCTTAGATCGACTGGCAGGCGTCATTCCGAACTCACCAAGCATGGCTCGCAGCCTCTTCCAGGCGTCGGCTTTCATAATTGCTGCCGGGTGTGCCTTTATCATGACGTCACCAGTCTGCGTTTCAGTTCGGTACGTATATCCCTCAATCTCCAGCGTGTCGCAGTGATGTCTGTATTCGGTATACGCTTCCACAAGCAGCTCAAGGGCTCGCCCATCAAGCTGAGATATGACGCCAATGGCATCAAGTTCTTCGGCCATCCGCTTAAACCAGTACTTCCCCTGCTTGTCGAAATGCTTGGGAACTGGGGGGACCCCTTTAGGTGGCTGCGGCTCGTTTTTGTTGATTGGTCGTTTGGAAGGGTTACCCCTCACCAAACGCAGATGGGTAGGGGTTTTCGGCGGTCCTGACATAATCGAAAACTCCTATTAATCATCGGCTGGGGGACCCCAAAAAAAGTTTTCTAACCTGCGGCGATGTGAAGAAAGGCTAGGCGGCGGTCCTTTGGGCTCCCGGCTACAGGGATTTGACCTCCCCCTCCCCTCTACGCCTGTTGATGATAATTACTATCATTTAAAGCGCTCGCGACCTGTTTTCGAGCGGTGGCAGGGCCAGCACAGGCTTTCAAGGTTCGAATCATCATCGGTACCCCCATGTGCCTTAGCCTTGATATGGTCAACGGTTGTGGCCGCGACAGCACGTCCAGTACGCAGGCAGTTCTGACACAGATGATTATCACGCTTCAGGATGCGCGCGCGCTTGATATCCCACTTGCCGCCATAGCCACGCTCATGGCGACTCTTACCCTGCTGATGCTGCTTCCAGCCCTCATTGCGATGCTGCTCACAGTAGCCTGAACGGTCCGTAGTCGTACCGGGACAACCTCTCTTGCGACATGCGCGAGGGATTAACGCTGGCATGGTTCAATCCTCACAGAACCGTAAAGCGTATGCCGCTTCACCTCACCGTTCTCTGCTACCGCATAACCGCGCTCATCGAGAACAGCAGCGATTACTTCACCCTTCTCATCATCAGCAGTGAAGACATGCTTAACCTCAATACCATCGAGAAAAACAGCGTATCTCTCTACACCGAGATTAATCTTCCTGCCGGGATCGTCATCTAATACAGTGAGACGCATATAACCTCCACAGGCTTCCTTAAGTGAATAAGATGCCAAAACTAACCAGCATGGCTTTCTTTTCCTCAATCCGGCGATCAAGTTCAGCCACTGCATGTGGGCGAATAGCATCAAGAAAGGCTTTATCCTGATAGGTAGACTGGATTGTCACACCAAGCCCATCACCACTTTCCAGCATGCCTTTCTGTCGCTGTAGCTCTTTCATTCCGTTATAGATGTAATGCGCGTTACTTAGGTTCTCTACGTTCACGGCCTGGCTCCTTCATGCAGTTAGCCTGCACTGATTTGTTGTGCGCCAATATGTCCCGCTTCGTCTGTTTATCCAGCACGGCAATATCGTGCTCTGTGAGGTAGATGATGTTCACCCAGTCACAGGCAGTGTCCGTTACTTCAGGTTTTGCGGGTAAATTTTTCGCGCAACTCGCGGTCAACATCGTCATCAGGAAGATGATTAACAGTCTGCTGTACATCCCTGGCTCCTTTTGTTGTCTCTACCCGGCGTTCTGAAACGGCTTCAGTGGCTGCTGCTCGTTCTTCAGTGCGTTGCTGGTCTGCTTTGGCTTCCGCTTTATTGGTGCCACGCAAATGGCCAACACCAAAACCACCAGCAGCTGCAACCATAATTGCACCAATAACGCCGATAATGATTTCTACAATGCTCATGCGATCACCTTTGGTTCAAATGAGCGGACGTTGATAGGCTGATCGTATGGAAAAGACCAGTTAAGCCATGTGAAGGTTTTAAGTTCACACATCCCGTCGAACACCTCGCAAGGCTTAATATCGGTATAACTGCAGACGATATGTAATTCGTCACCCTTCGACTGCAAAACAACCGTGTCAGTTTCCCAATGTGGAATGAGAAGAGCCAGCCACTTAATCATGAAATCACCGATTTTGCTTTGGTGTAACGTGCACGGCGGTCGTTAATACCGTTTTGTCCACCATTGATGATCTGAGTGATGCGAACCAGATCGCCGGAATAGCTCAGGCATCCGCTGGTGGCGTAGAACCATGCAGCTGAACGTGCAGCGTTGATGTCCTTTTCCAGCAACTCAGGATTACTGACTAAATCCAGTTTTAATCCCGTTCCGCAGCGGCGGTAATTATCAAGGCCGGTAATCTGAATCAGCCCGCGTCCACGATATTTCCACCCATCGCCTGATGCTTTGTTACCGAGGCGATTGCTGTACACCAGATTTGCAATGGCTGGTTGATTGGCTACCTGCCCTTTTTCTTTGTCACGCCCAAGCATATAGGCCTGGTAGTTAGTAATTCGGCGTCCAAAGGTGGTCAGCAAAGCGGCTGGGGTGTAGTTGAAGCTCTCCACCAGCGCAGAGAATCCCGCTGATTCATGTCCTGACTGAGCAATAAACATTGCCTGGTCTTCAGGCTTAACAATGCCGAACTCTTTCATTGCCGCGTCAATGTGCGGAAACCAGCGTGCAGAAAGCCCGGCGCTGATACCAGCCGCCTGCTGAAATTGTGATTGGTTCATTATTGCCTCAGATGATCAACCAGGCGTGCCACGTTGCCTCTGACGGCGACCAGCACAGACAGGAAAATAATGTTGGCCCCGATAGTGGCCCACGATGAATAAGGGTAGATACCGCACAGATATGCCAGCGGAACCGCGCTATAGATGACCGTAAGCAGCCACGCCAGGCGAGATATCCATGGTCGATGTCGCGAATCGCCTCGACGATAAAACATCAGGGTCAGCACTACCCCAGCGCAAAGCAGCGCATTGATTGTTGCCGATGGGTCATTTAGTACCACCTGAACCTCCCCGGCGCGTTATCAGCGCCACCAGCGAGCCGACATCCTGATTATTCAGGAACGTCAGGATTTTGACAGCTAAAGCAGAAACGATTACGGCACCGATAGCGTCCAGAGGCTTATCACTGTAACCAGTCCAGTCAGCCAGCTTTGAACCCACCAGCCCAGAGCAGATTATCCCTGCGATGTAAGACACGACAAAATACGCCAGCCGACGTGCCGCGCTAAGGTCCGAAGCCGTTGCAATGTAAAATACAGCCCCGGCAAATGCGCCAAACACCACGCCATAATCGGTTCCGGAAACAAATCCATAGACACTGGCTCCCGTCAGGACACCACCAGCCAGCCCAGTACCGGAAATCGGATCGGACATTAAGCCCCCTCTTAATTGCTGTGAGTCCTCTCAGAAATGAGGGGAATAAAAAAACCCGTTCGAATGAACGGGCCAGAAAAGGAGAATTTTGCATTACTGAAGCGTTAACGCGATGCCGGGTGCCTCCCGGTGGGCCTTTGGCTGACAAACCATGACCCGTGAGCACTTTGCATGTCACTCCCTGACATTGTTTACTGTCAGTTTCACCCCTCCGCTTAGGGGGATTCATCACAACAACTTCAAACGAGAGCTTTTACTGAATGCTCTTTAACATTAGGACCGATAAAGAAAACCTGCAAACAAATAGCCCAATGATTTCAAAAGAGTCAGGCTTCACGGGCTGGATTTATCAACAAAGCACGCAGTGAGTGATACCCGTGAGCCTGAAATGAAAAAGGCCACGCAAAAGCGCGGCCCTAAGAAGATATATATATTTTGTTAATTCAGCGGAACATCTGGCATGGAGCGATCCAGTGAAGCGTTAATCAACGCCTTAATCGCGTTACACACCTGATAAAATCCGCCAGGCTGAGATAATAGCCATTATACGATGACCACAGATATGTTGCTCCTGGTAAGATCAGTATATATGCTTGAGTCAACATAGTATGTGGAACATAAGTTGCTGTAACTGGACGATACATCGCGCAGATGAGATTAATCACGAATCAAATTTGACATTTGAATCATGACGGTTAAATCCGCCTCCCGGGCGTGGCCTGCGGATGTGCGAAGTACTGTACAGAGAGATCGCGCGCCCCAGGTGCAACTAATTAATCATGGGAGAGTTTATGAAAAATCAACATAGCCTTCATGACTGGAGCACTGGTCTTAAAGCCTCGACATCAACATTTATGTTTATCATGATTTTGGTTTATGTTGTGTGATGTTGATGACACCATCAATGCCCAGCAAGCGCGGTTACTCATAAGAGATTTCACACCACTAACCCCGCTGGGTGTCAGACTGAGATTTTGAGTCTGGTTCGCTACCGGGGGTTAGGATCTCGTTTCATCAACCCAGAAGACTGATGCTATATCTGATTGAACCAGTTGGTGTTAGATGGCACTTGTTGGACTTGGACCGACACCCAAAATAATCAATCTGGTTCGTGCCCTGTAAGATAAGAGACTAATATTACTTTCTCAGCACTCCTTCATTCGGGCTGCTTGAAGTATAAGGTGTATAGTTATCAGGTGTAATCATTGAAGATTTACAAAAAATACACTTTGCACCAAAGGGATTTTTCTCAGTCACATCAAAATGAGATGTTCTGTACTGTGACCCATGACAACAAGGGCACTTAAAATAAATATGAGCAGTCATGATATTAGCCTTTATATGCTACAACATTCACTACCGCAGTGATAACCAGAAGATATATTTTAACTAATAGTTCTTTTGGTTTTAGCATCAGATTGCAATTCACTTTAAAAGCAATAAAAATGAACATTTCTTATCTGCTTACATAGGGAATCTAAAATAATATAATTTCTTTATATTATAACATCAGCGATTTTTGGGATGTTGTTAACTTTTACGAATGCACTTAAGCGTGCAAAAAAACTACAGAGGTAAACAGACAAATGACATTTATAAAATAATCATTTCAACTGTTCTATCTAGTGATTAGACTCAGACATCTGTTCAGATCGGTTTGAGCAGATGTCGAGTTTCTGAAAAACCAATATATCTACTCAGGCTTTCACCGTCTTCGCTATCGTATATTGGCCTCAATCAGAAAAGTATCAGGCAGCTACAACGTTTTCGGCTGACGGCCCTTTTGCACCAGCAGTGATGCTGAACTCAACTTTTTGGCCTTCATTCAGCGTTTTAAAACCACCACTCTGAATGGCAGAGAAGTGTACAAACACATCTTTACTACCGTTATCAGGGGTAATAAAACCAAAACCTTTAGATTCATTAAACCATTTTACTAAACCAGTCATTTTATTAGACACAGGTATTTCCTTAAATTCTATGTAGCCTTACGGCGAAAAGGTTTTCGCACACAATCTAATTAGTAACGATAAGAAGGCTCAAAAGAAAGGATTATCTGTGGATAACGCTTGAGATGAGAACTGCTTTACTAAACCGCTTTAATGGGTCTGTGTACCTAACCAACCACTCATTAATCACACAACCCACAAACAATAGCAAGTTATTTTTTCATTAAATTGTTCGGAACATCTTAGAAATGGATGCCGTGACAGCATAATCAGTGATTTTTCCCCTCGATAACATATGAGTGATCGCCTCTGTACGAGCAGAAACAGAATACATCAGTTTTATCAATCACCTATAAAGAACATTCAACCACTCTGAAAAAATCCAGTAATGAGTTTTTTGTTCTATGCTTTCGTAGTCCATGGAATTGGTGGTAACAAAGGTAACCATTTCATCCAACTCAAAAACAATATTTACAAAACTATGCTACTTTTATTTCATATATGTGTATTATTAGGTAAAGGAAATTAGAACTTTCAAAGGAGAAAAAATGCAACGACAGAAAATGATATCGTCGAAAATAAAATTTGTTGGTTACTACCCATTAGAAAAAATCCTCGAGATAGGATTCGTTAACTCTTCAACCTTTCAGTACGTTGGTGTCCCAGAAAGCATCTATAATTCTTTTCTAACAGTACAATCTAAAGGCCGTTTCTTTGATGGTGTTATTAAAGGTAAATTCTTGTGTCGTAAAACCGGATGATTCAAGAAAACTACTCTTACATATAGCCTGAAAGTCGTTTTTATTGCTTCCGGTTGTTGGTGTCCATTTGCGCAGGATGTTGATATCCCACAGAACACTATTCCCATCAACTTCATATCCTTCATTAAAATGAATTTTTGCGATACGGGAACGCATACAATTTTCGAGTTCTTGGAAAACAAAACCCCGCCGAGGCAGGGTTTTAATGATTAATATCGTACAGGCGCTATATCCCATAATCAAAAGCATACAGGACGGTTTTATGCAAAGTCAACACCAACGTGCAAAAAAGAGTCGCCATTTGCTCCGATCGCATCAATAAGTTGTTGCTTTCTCAAATTCTGATGATGCCTGACGCTCTCCCTTGTGCAGTGCATCAACCAACATTTCATAGAATGGCTTCCAGTTACGAGACCATGAGGACTGATGGAGATCCGGCAGACGTTTAAGGATAGCCCGGTGAACGGTCGCAGATGACACTCTGGAATACCCCTCGCCGCTGCAACGCTCACACGTTTTGAAAACCGGTGCGCCGCGGTCTTTTGTCGCGATGCGGTCCAGTACCTCGCCCTTTCCACCACAACGGCAGCGGGCGCTGATTGTTCCCTTGCCTTCGCAACTATCACAGACGGCCGGTACAACCTCTGTTACCTCAGTCCAGTGCTCCCAGTCAGACGGACGAACGGCACGAGAGCGGTTAGCCCAATATGGTGCTTTACCCCATGGGTACGAAACCTTACGGGTGACCTGTTCGCGGGTTGTCCGTCCGGTACCATTGCAGCTGTGACACGTCACGCTGGTAGCCGCCGAACGAGAGTATTCAGCAAAGGCAAATTGCGCCAGCATCAGCATGCACCATCCCAACTCACCACCGGCTGCTTTGCGCACGTTCTTTGGTGCTGTCTCCATTGCGTGGCGTGCCAGCGCCTGAACCGCAAGTTGCTCATCGCTTTTGCTGATCCCGGTTTTACCAAAGAAAGCGGACAGACCAAAACGCGCGCGGCTGCTGGTCGTACCGATGGCTACCATAACATCGGTTCCGGTGAGGCGATCCGGAGAGGTGCCTTTCACGCTGTCGCTGATGTGCATCCCCTGAGGGCTGAAATGTTTGAGTGATGATTCCAACTTCATGATAATTTCCTCAGGCTTTTGCATACCGACGCGGTTGTGATTTTTGCTGCGAGGCTGATTTTGATTTCGCTTCTTCCTGGTCAATCGGCAGAAAATGCCCGTTGTAGAAACGGCGGTACACGGTTCCAAGAACGCCGTTACGCTGTTTGGTGATGTTAATTTCCGCGATCCCTTTCGCCGGCGATTCGGGGTTATACACTTCATCGCGATAGAGCATCATGATGATGTCAGCATCCGCCTCAATTTCGCCGGAGTTCTTCAGGTCAGAGTTCATGGGACGTTTATTCGGTCGGGATTCCACGCCTCTGGAAAGCTGGCTCAGGGCCAGAACGGGAGTGCGGTTTGTTTTGGCAAGTCGCTTTAATCCCTTCGACAGTTCACCCACCGCGAGGTCATAGCGTGCCGTGCTCTGGATCTTAATGAGTAACAGATAATCGATAACCACCAGCGCGGTTTCTGGATGAGAAATCTGATGACTGGTTGCCGTTTGCTCGATCTGCTCAAGCGTCAGATCTGTGGCATCGACCATCCAGATATTGCGCCCGGTAAGATGCCCGATACCTGTAGATAACCTTGCCCAGTCTTCATCTTCAAACTTCGCGGCTGCTTTGAGCCTGGACACTGACATACCACCAGCAGCAGATACCATTCGCTCGCCAATCTGGATGTTGGCCATCTCCATGCTGAAAAACAGTACGCCATGCCCCTGCTCTGATACCTTATCGATAATGTCCAGTGCCAGCTCGGTTTTCCCCATCGACGGACGAGCCGCGATGAAGACCAGATCTGTCGGTTCAATGCCGCCGGTTTTAGCGTCCAGTTCTTCAATGCCGGTCATCAGCGGTTTGGCCTCTTCCAGCCCCTGATTTCTTGCATCTACCCGGTCAATTACTGCAGGTAAGATTTCATCAATATGCACAGGTTGAACGGTATCAGGAGTGAGTGAAATTGAAGCCATGGCCTCCTGCGCGGCTTTCAACGCTTCGACTGCGTTTTCACCATTGGCAGCATTGCGAATGCCAGCCAACGCTGTCTCGATTACAGCCTCGGCGTCACGAACGGCAGCATTACGTTCCAGTGTGGAAACGTAATACGTCAGAGCTGATTTAGCCCATGCGATACGGCTTGACTCGAGTATCGTTGCGCTGTGTTCTGGCATGATCTCACACAGCAACAGCGGATCTATCACTCCGGTCCCCCGAGCCTGACGACAAATGCCGGAATATATTTCACGGTACTGACGGACAGAGAATGCGCTCGCCGGCATACGGGAAAGAATGCCCAGAACCTCAGGATCGGTATTGCGCAGAAAAATCGCGCCAATTACCGCACCTTCCAGATCATTATTTTTCCATACCGGAGTCATCATGCGGTTACCCCTGCAGCAATTGCGCGATAGCTTTCCCAGCCAAATGCCAGGCGGTTTCGTCCACCATCGGTAACCCTGTCCACGATGCGCTCACCAATGGACTCTTTCAGTTGCTCAAAGGTCAGGTTGCTGATCAGGATTGTCGGAAGTACGCTCTCGTAACGGGCATTAATAACCTCCTGCAGGATGGTCATTTCCGTCGGACTACCAAATTGCACGCCCACCTCGTCGATAATCAGCAGATCCAGTGATGCGAAACGCTCGATAACGTCTTCCTCGGTACTGTCAGCACCATGGCGCCACGTGTTTTTTACGGCACGGGTCAGGCGCATAACATCGGTGATTTGCACACTGGCCAGATACTCACGAACAATGCTCTTTGCCATCGATACCGCCAGATGGTTCTTTCCTGTCCCGCAGTTCCCGGTCATCACCAGCCCCGTTCCTGCGTTAAGACGCTCCGACCAGCTGTTGACGTAGCGCTGGCAGGCTGCAAGGTTTTTTGCGGCACCCTGATTAACCGCCTGATAATTACTAAACTCACAGCCCTCAAATCGGCGGGCGATCCCGACGTTGTCCAGCAGGTCAGATACCTGCAACGCACGCAGCCCGGAATCGACTGCCGCCAGCTCATCGCGCACGCACCCCGGGCACAGGGAATGTTTAACATTTTCGGTACCACGAAACGCTTTACCAGTGAGCGACATGCGCTCATAGTCGCCATGTTTTTCGCACACTACGGTGTGGACTTCGCCTGACTCCCAACTTCCCCACTGCCACGGTTTTTTATGTTCTACAGCGAACGCCAGTTCCTCGCGAAGTCCTTCGCGTTTCGCCAGTAGTGAATCCCTTTCTTCGCGTTGTTTGATGTTTAGCATTGTGTTTCCCCTTGTCACCAGTTGCAGTCTGTTTGTCCGTAATCCTGTTCACTGAAGCCAGATACCGGAAGCACATTGCGACGCCCACCTCCGGGAGCTGATGGAGTTTGCCAGGCTTCTTCGAAATGGCGATCGGGCCCAAAGAACGTTGCCGCCTGTTTGACGTATTCAGTACCAAGCTTGCCCGTCGTGCGGATGTAGGCCGCGTAGCGCTGCACGCCCGCCAGCAGCTCTGATGCCGTAGCGCCGTCGGCGATGCGAGCCTTCCAGTGTTTGTAAGCCGTTGCTTTCGGATTGCCACCAGCGCGTTTTGGGTATGCTTGCCAGGCGGCTTCGAACTCTGGAGAGTATTCCTGTCGCGCTGCTGGTTTCGTACCACTGGTTTTTCCAGATGATTTACCACTTCCGGAAATGGCTGTCGGTGTAGCGGCGCCAGCCGATGCACCAAGAGTGTTTTTAATCTCTGTAGTAGTCTTTGTTGTAGTAACCATTAGAGAGCGGGCGTTTTTCCCCTCATCCATCGGTGCATCCTGCACTTGTCGATCAGGGCAACTTGCCCCGTTCGATGAGGGCACCTGTTCCGCATCATTAAGCAACTCGCAATCATGATTGATGGTGTAGTAATTTGTCCGGTCATGTAGGGACTTATTGAGCTGCTCAACATCGAGACATCCCTGTTTGACGAGTGATGTAAAAGCGCGTTTAACTGTATCTGCTGACCAGAACGGGAATTGTTTTACCCACGACTCATAGCTGTTGAACACCCAGCGGCGACCAGCATGGATAACTCCCTGCTCTTTGTCGTTAATCCAGTAGTTAACCTGCTGCAATACGATCGCTTCGTTCAGACCGATGCGCATAGCAAGTTCAGGGTTGATGACCAGAGGGCGAAAATTAAAAAGCATGCTCATGCTGCACCCGCTAACTCAGTATCGTGAGTAAACTTGCCATCCCAGCGCTTCTTCATCGGAAGATGCCCCTTGAGATAGTGTCGATAAATCCATACCGCGCCTTTGCGCAGCAGGATTGGCTTGAAGGTGTCGCGCATCTCACCGTCGTCCTGTTCCACCTGCCCTGGCCGTTCGGTGAGGTATTGATCACGCGCATAGTGATGAACCCGCCACAGTGGACGCCTGGCCTTTGGCTGGTCGTCGTAAAGCCAGTTATGATCAGCCAGAAACGCGTTAACCTGCTGGACGTTGACGCCGTTCAGTTGCTTACAGAACTGGCAAGGGGACATTCCCGGTTGGAACAGGTTTTCCAGGTGTTCGATGTACTGCGCCTGACGGTGAACGTATCCGATAGCTTTGTTCTTCGCTTCATACTCGTCCGCCCATGCGCGCGCAGCAGCCGCCGGGTCGTTGAAGTCTGGCAGACTGCTGCTGACTGGCGCCAGCTTGCCGGTACGGAAGTCGAGAAAGGTCTGGTTAACCTGCAAACGAAACGACGGTGAGATCCACCCGGCGTACTCGATGGCCAGCAGTTCGTGGGCGAACGTGCCCGGCGCAATGCCGCCATTCACGGTGTCGATTGGTTTTTGAGCAGAGTGTAAATTTACATTCTGGTTCTCTTTCAATAAATTACGCTTAAGCTCTTCAATGAGTTCTTTCGTGCTTTTTCGGCGTAACCATTGGCTCGGAGATTTATCCTCACCCGCTCCGCTCGCCTTGTGCAAAGCGTTCAGGTTAAATCGCCCGGCGGCATCCGTCGTGATTTCAACGCCTGCAATAACAGGCAGGCTTTCAACATTAATGCTTGAAACGTTCGGATGTTTATTGGTATTGTTTTTCATGGAATGATTCCTCGCAGTATTATTCCGCAGATATGCAAACGAAGTCAGAACAGGCCGGGTTGGCGCTCTCCGTTCCTTCCCGGCCTTTTCTTTGCCTTGCGTTCTGCTGTTGTCGTCTGCCCAATAGCCCACTGTCGCGCACGGAAAAGACAATCAGCGAACATGCTTCCCTTCCGGCTGGACTGAGAGCATCGCCGGTAATAATCAACACCATGCTCTGCCCCCCCCTGGCGACTTCTGCCGGAAAACCTTCGCCAGCCAGCGCCTCGGTGATGTGCTTTTTGATGAATTCTTCCGGTGACATGTCAAGCCTTTACTGATGGGTGAGGGAAAATTTCTTCGATAAACACCTTCCGGTCTGACGTACTCAAAGCGGATGCGATGAGATGGCATGTCTCAATATCTGGAACTCTCCGACCAGATTCGTAGTGACAAATGGAGCTTTGTGTATGGCCTATGCTCTTCGCCAGCTCGCATTGAGTTAACCCACTGGCAATACGCATATTTTTAAGATTACTCATTTTAATCCCCCGTTACTCAAGGAGATATTACACATTGTATTTGAAATCAGCAAGAAAATATTACATTATGTGCATTGAAACTTTATCACATACTGTAATATTATGAGCCTATGAAAACAGAATGGTATGAACTGGCTAAAGCCAGAATGTCTGAAGTGGGGGTTACGCAGGCCCAACTTTCAGAGGAATTGGGTGTTACACAAGGTGCTTTGAGCCACTGGCTTAACGGCAGGAGATCGGCTTCGCTTGCTGAAATAGGTTCGATTTTTCGAATCCTTGGCATTGTTGGTGCAACCCTCAACATAGATGGTTCATTCACCATCGGACCAGAGCAATTCTCGGCACCTCCTAAACCTCATTATGAATATCCTGTTTTCTCTCACGTTCAGGCAGGTATGTTTTCTCCAGAGTTCAGAACCTTTACAGAACGCGATGCAGAAGGCTGGGTCAGTACAACCAAAAAAGCCAGTGAACATGCATTCTGGCTTGAGGTTGATGGACACTCCATGACAGCCCCAACCGGCTCAAGACCAAGCTTCCCAGCCGGAATGCTCATTCTTGTTGACCCTGAAGAACCAGTTGATCCTGGAGATTTCTGTATCGCCAGACTTGGCGGGGATGAATTCACTTTTAAGAAATTGATTAAAGATAGTGGACAGGTCTTTCTTCAGCCGTTAAACCCACAGTTTCCAATGATACCCTGCAACGAGCATTGCAGAGTCGTTGGCAAGGTGGTCGCATCACAATGGCCTGAAGAGACATTCGGATAAAACATTCTGTAAAATACTCACTCCCGGCTTATGCCGGGATTTTTTTGTCTGAATATCAATACCACTAATTAAATACACTTTGAAATCAAACGCTTTCAATTAATAATCAAATTTTATTTCATTTTGTATAGACATAGTCAATTACGTTTTGTAATATCACTTCATCGGCAAATTACGGAGCCAATGAGATGAACATAACCTCCCAACCAAACCCAGCAAGCCAGGAATTTGATATTCACGCCAAGCTTAGATCAGCTAATTCGCACTGGCCTTATTGCTATGCTGTCCAGCATTTCGAGAAAGAATTTAATTACCAATTTAATACAAGTTTTGTTGACGAAATGGAGTTCGCTGTTTACGAACGTATCGATAATTATTTCGTTTTGGTTGATTTCTTTAAGTCATACGATGAAGCATGTGATGATGCTAAAAAAATCATTGATGACCACCCTGATCTTAAAAAAATGTTCCCTGCTATTTAATTAAACCATTAATTAACAAAAAACATCATAAATAACACCTTAACCGGTGGGGAACAACTCACCCTGAGGAAATGCAGATGAATATTACCGTCAAAAGTGAAGTCTTAAATAACAAGAGCCATTCAGTTAATCAGGATGACGACATTCTTTATATAAACAAGGCACACAAAACAGCAGAGTGCGCCAATAAATACGCGCATGAGCTACGTACAGAGTTTTTCCAGTTACTGATGCCAGCAATCACGCGTACAGATGTGAAGGTAGCAGGAAGATTCACCTCGTTACTTAATGAGCTTTGCTTCATGACCCAAATGACCATGGAGAATTCATCCAAGGGGGGGGGCAATAATGACGTTTCTGAAAGATAAAGCAGCACACAATACTGCAAAACTTTTTGCCTCTTATGGAAATAGTTATCTGCATATTGCAAACCTTTTTCTGCGCAAGGCTTACGGGCGGTAATGACAATGAAAAACAATACCATTGAAATTTATCGCCGCCGCGTTGCTATTGCGACATTAAACCGAATGAAGCGCAAGACAGGAGGTTATTGCCTCTCCGTAAATATGCCCGATAACAATATCCAGGTTATCGAGATTAACGAAGAATCAATGATGAAACTTTTGCTGCGCTTCGAAAAACAGGCTCGGACTGAATTCAACACAGAAGCGGAAACATTTCTTCGCCAGACGTATATGAAAAGCGTCGATATCAATGAACACACCGAATATCTGACCGAAACCGGAAAGATGATTGTTGACGAGATTTTTGCGGAATTAATTAAACACGCGAAAGAGAAATACGTATGTGGAGGAATTAACTGATGGCCTCACAACAAACAATTATTCACGGAATGCAGACCCCCCCCCAGTCCTCAACGTGGATCTGCATGTGCTTCCGGATTTCACCGGACGCGTGGTTCTTTACATCGAAAAAGGGCGTGTGACATGCGACCGCCGTCTGCTCGACGACGAACATATTTGCGCACTGGACACTTTTATCGAAATGGCTCGCGAAATGGAGCTACGTCTTGAGGAAATATCGAATGACTGACAACCGTACCGTAAGCGCGATTGACCTCGCGTTACAGAAACACGATACGCCAGTTGGCCCTTTGTTCGTGGCAGTACGACACGGGCGCACAAAAAAATGTTTCACCCTCAACACTGCAATCCGTTATCTGGCGTTCTTCATGACTACCGAAGCTTTCAGTCGTTCCGGCTTCGAGCAGCGCTACCCGGATGTGCAGACCGTCTACCCTCTCAATCCAGAACTGAATTGTTGGCAACGAGGAGGCACAACAGTTGAGTACATCGGAGCCCACCAGCGCTGTATTCGACGTCTTCGCCGCATTCTGGCCATTAAGCGTGACATGCAGAAGTGGTGTGAGAAGTGGGACGCCATGCATGACCGCTTCGTTAAAGAGGTTGACGCACTACAGGCCAGTAAACCGGAGGGTATTCGATGAGCAGCAATAACGAAGCGCCAGAAACTACGCCAAACGGCATCAAAATCGGAAATCGCGTTATTGGCTGGTCTGGTGCGGTTAAACAATTCGATGGTCCACGCTTTGACTCCCGCAACTCAGAGGGTCTGCGTTGGTTGGCCTGCATTATGGATGCAGTTGCAGCTGGTTGGATTTCTTTAGGCACAGAGAAAGAACTCATTCTATGGCGCTGGCTGGTAGCAACGGTATTCATCAATGAAGAGAAGGATAAGAACGGCGCTATCGAAATCCCGAACGAAGACGGCGGCGTTGATATCGCGGTCATTTACTCGGGTAAGAAAGGCGACCTGAGCATCTACCCCGGCCCGCTGCGCTTTTCTCTAGCTAACCATGTTGAAGGTATCGCGATCGAGAAATACGGCGCTGAGGAAGGTCCAGCGCTGGCGCTGCGCATGTACAAGGACATGGTGATTGCAGATCCCGGGTATGGATTCAGGATGTCCCCTTTTGGGCGCGAGGGGCTTGAGATACTTCACGATGACTGCATCGGAATGATCAACACCAACGGCATGCCAGAAGCGCATGTGATTCACTAAGGAGAAAGCCATGTTTATTTATACCGATCTGCTCCGAGCCGCTATGTGCTGCACTGCCAGTCAGGAAGACACCCGGAAAATCCTGAGAGGTGTACGCCTCACGCCAACTCATATTCAGGCAACGAATGGTATTGCTGCAGTTTCAATGAAGCATGATGCCAAAACAGAAATGGAAGGCGTATTTATCCTGCACGGTGATATTCCGACTAACGCAGAAGGAACCGTATTCCAGCAAATTGGTAGCCAGTGGATTGCTGCTCATATGGACGACTACGAGCGCCCGGTTGGGCATAACGAGCTTGAACTGGTTGAAGGCAAGTTTCCAGATCTTAGCAAGCTGCTGCCGACAGAGGAAGAGCCGTGTGCTGAGTTCCCTCCTTTCGCTGCTGAATTGCTTGCTTTGCCTTATCGCATGTTTGGTAATGAATTTGCGTCAATGCCCGTTAATTTCAAACTCTTTGGCCCTGAAAAACCATGTCAGGTACTGTTTAACGTTGCTGTTAACAGCTTCTACGGCGATCCGGTGCTGGTAATCATGCCGATGAAATCGACGGTGTTCGAACTGCACCGTAAGGCGATGGAAGAATGAAAAAGATGTATGTGCGCTCCCTGTGGGCGATGTTCTTCTCAATTCTGTTTGGTATTGGCGCTGCAGCCGGTGCGATAGGTTTTATCGGTGCAATGAAAATGTTGGCAGGAGTTCTGTGATGAAAATTGACTTCAACGACTACGGGGCGGTTGCATCGGTAACGATCACCAGCACTATTTTCGAGTTTCGCAAACATAACCGGGTGGTTGACACCACTCTGTTTCTGGTGCCGGGAGTGGTCAGCGAACGGCGCGGAGCATTCTTCATGAAGACATTTATTTCAGGGAAAACCCGCGATGCACTGCGGGCTTATAAAACCGTACAGCGTGAGGTGAAACGATGAGCAAAGGCCAGCAACCAGCCTATCCATGCCCGCGCATCGATACTCCCCGTGGCATGACTTACCGCCAGCACCTCGTTGTGCAGATAGCGCCGGTAATGCTCACGAATTTTTTTAGCAATGATGCCTGGCAGGATTACGACGACCTAGCCAGAACTCTGGTGATGGCTGTAGATGCCATCATCGAAGCTGAGCGGGAGACGGCGAAATGAGCAAAATCACTAACCCTGTCGTGCTTATCTATAAGCGCGAAAACAGTGATACCTACGCTGTCGCGATCACCAATGGCAGCCAGGACTATCACGACGCCGTTCTGATGGCGACGATGGAACCGGATATGGCCGGTGATGATGTAGATACCTGGAGCAAAACCGGTTACTACATGGCGGCGGAGATTCAGCGCTTACGCCAGCAGTTGATCGCCCCTTTAAGTATTGGGGAGTTAATTCAGCGTCTTGAATCGCAGACTAGCGACCACTGGGAGAGAGTGGTTTGCGATGTCACTTCTGGTAAACCGTTGACCATCACCCTGCCAGATATCACGTCAAAGGCGTTCTGGAGCGGTACCGGGAAAAGCGAGGTATTCCATCCGGAAAGCTATAAGCGCTGGGTAAAAGAAGCTATAGAACGAGCCTGTGTTATCGCAGGGATCGGTGTGGAGGTGAAGTGATGCAAAAATCATTTATCAATACAGATAATCTGAACTCTGTAAATGACTGCCTCCAGCAACTGGTAATCGCTGAAGAAACACAACTGAGCATTGAAGACCAGTTGTCCAACTCAAACAGTAGTAGTGAATGGAGTGCGTGGCGCAAAAAGGCAGAGAATGCCTTACGGGTTGTAAAAGCGAAGCGTCGCATCATCACAGCCCGTCTTGCTGTTCTCCGCCAGATTGAAAAAGAAAACAACATGCAACTCCACCAGCGACACAACGATTACCTGGTTGCTGAGTTGAAAAAGATTGTTACGCCGTCGTCGTTTGAGCGTTGCGTTCGTCGGGTTGATGAAAAATTGGAGGGATCAATTGAATAAGGCATTTGAAATCTGGGTGCGTCAGCGGTACGGAAACCGCTACGACCTCTCGAGGGATCAGGAAGGATTCTACTGCCGGGAAGTGATTAAACGAATGTTCGAAACGTGGTGCCACTGCCGTGGCCTGAACGTGGTGTGAGGCGGGTATATGAGCAATGTTATTCAGTTAGCTCCTAACGATTGGGTTTGTGAAAGTGTTCTGATCGCGGTGACCGGGCTCAAGCCCGGTACCATCCTCCGGGCCAGAAAAGAGTGCTGGATGGTTGGGAGGGAGTATATCCACGTATCACCTGACGGGAATCCAAAACCTTCCAGTGAGTGCATGTATAACAGAAAGGCTGTAGATGCCTGGGTCGCTTCAATGAAAAGCAAGCAGCCAGGATGATTTGATGCCATGAAAAAGGTAAGCTCGTATCGCTCTTGGGCGTCTGGAGGTATTAATGGATAAAATCACATATCCAACAGGCGTCGAAAACCACGGTGGCAGTCTGCGCATCTGGTTTAATTTTAAAGGTAAGCGCGTCAGGGAAAACCTCGGTGTCCCTGACACCGCTAAGAACAGGAAGATCGCCGGGGAACTGCGGGTGTCGGTATGCTTTGCCATCCGCACGGGAAGCTTTGATTATGCTGAACGGTTTCCAGATTCACCTAACCTTAAAATTTTTGGGTTGGGCAAGAAAGAAATCACAGTGAAAGAACTCGAAGAGAAGTGGCTGGATCTGAAAAAGATGGAAATCAGCGCGAACGCGCACAAACGGTACGAGTCGGTCGTGGCAGTTGTTGTACCGCTGATCGGGGCTACCCGACTAGTGACAGCGATTGAGAAAGAAGAGTTGCTGTACATCAGGAAAGAGCTTTTGATGGGTTATCAGTGCGCGGCAAAGGGCAGGATCCCTGTTAAGGGCCGGAGCGCGGTCACCGTCAATTACTACATGACGACTATCGCCGGAATGTTCCAGTTCGCCGCCGATAATGGGTACATAAAGGCAAATCCCTTTGATGGAATAAAGCCATTAAAAAGGGCCAGGGTGGAGCCAGATCCGCTCAGCCGTGATGAATTCATCCGTCTGATAGATGCGTGCCGGCATCAGCAGACGAAAAACATGTGGTCACTGGCGGTGTACACAGGTGTTCGTCACGGAGAACTGGTTTCCCTGGCATGGGAAGATATAGACCTTGAAGCGGGTATAATAACAATTCGCCGTAATTATACAAAACTGGGCGAGTTCACACTACCGAAAACGGACGCCAGTACGGATAGAGTGATACACCTCATTCAGCCAGCCATCGATGCGTTAAGGAATCAGATGGAAATGACCAGACTCGGGCAGCAGTATCACATCAACGTGCAATTGCGTGAATATGGTCGAACAACGCAGCACAGCTGTACATTTGTCTTTAACCCTAAGATAGTCCGTCGAAGTAAGGATGTGGGGGTTATCTACAAGGTTGATTCGTTTGGTGACTCGTGGGACGCAGGGTTAAAAAAGGCGGGGATCAGGCATCGAAAAGCTTACCAGTCGCGCCACACTTACGCGTGCTGGTCACTGGCCGCTGGCGCCAATCCAAGCTTTATAGCCAGTCAGATGGGGCACGCTAGTGCGCAAATGGTTTTCAATGTGTACGGCGCATGGATGGCTGACAGCAGCGCAGAGCAGATCGCAATGCTGAATCAGAAGCTGGCAGATTTTGCCCCATTGATGCCCCATAGCCACGATAACAGTACGGGAGGATTATTAAAATCAGTAAGTTAACCCCTAACGCCCGTCATGTTAACTGCGTGGAGGGCAATACCACGCTGTATGCGCTGCCTAAAGCCGATATTGTTGCCCGCTGGCAAGCACAGACCACCGATACGTTTCGATTTTGTTTTAAGTTTCCGGCGACCATTTCGCATAAGGCCGCGCTGCGTAATTGTGATGACCTGGTGCAGGAATTTTTTACGCGCATGTCGCCGCTGGGATCGCGCATTGGACAATACTGGCTGCAATTACCCGCGACTTTTAGCCCACGCGACCTGCCTGCCCTGTGGCAGTTTCTCGACACGCTCCCCAAATGCTTTACCTACGGTGTGGAAGTTCGCCATCCAGACTTCTTTGCCAAAGGCGAAGCCGAACAGCTATTTAATCGCGGGTTACACGAGCGTGGAGTAAACCGGGTGATTCTGGACAGCCGCCCGGTACATGCCGCAATCCCACATACCGAAGCGATACGTGACGCCCAGCGCAAGAAACCGAAGGTTCCGGTGCATGCGGTGGTGACGGCTAACCATCCGATGGTACGCTTTATCGGCAGCGATGATATGGCACAAAACAGCGCGCTTTTTGCCGTCTGGCTGACCAAGCTGTCACTATGGCAACACACCACGACGCCGTATCTGTTTTTGCATACGCCGGACATCGCGCAGGCCCCGGAGCTTGTTGATACACTATGGTCAGATTTACGCAGTGCTCTGCCAGAGATCGGATCAGCACCGTCTATTCCACAGCAATCTTCTCTTTTCTGAAAATGCCACCTATCATAGTCAAGGCCATCAGCCATTTTAAAAGGGAGTTTGTATGGTAAGCGCGCTTTATGCCGTATTGGGTGCGTTATTGTTAATAAAGTTCTCCTTTGACGTTGTTCGCCTGCGCATGCAATATCGCGTTGCCTATGGCGATGGAGGTTTTAGCGAACTGCAAAGCGCTATCCGCATTCACGGTAACGCGGTGGAATATATTCCCGTCGCGTTAGTGCTGCTGTTATTTATGGAAATGAACGGCGCAGAGACGTGGATGGTGCATCTTTGCGGGCTGATGTTGATTGCCGGACGTCTGATGCATTATTACGGATTCCACCACCGGCTTTTCCGCTGGCGCCGTTCAGGCATGAGCGCAACCTGGTGTTCGCTGTTGCTAATGGTGCTGGCGAATCTTTGGTATATGCCCTGGGAGTTGGTTTTCTCCCTGCATTAGCGCACAATACGCCACTTTATTTTTCCCGGATTTTTACGTTATGTCTCACCGCGACACGCTTTTTTCTGCGCCTATCGCCAGTCTGGGTGACTGGACCTTTGATGAACGGGTAGCTGAAGTCTTCCCGGATATGATCCAGCGTTCCGTTCCTGGCTATTCCAATATTATTTCTATGATTGGCATGCTGGCCGAACGTTTCGTACAACCCAACACGCAGGTCTACGATCTGGGCTGTTCTCTGGGCGCGGCGACGCTCTCGGTGCGTCGCAATATTCATCACGAGAATTGCAAAATTATTGCTGTCGATAACTCCCCGGCGATGGTTGAGCGCTGCCGTCGTCATATTGACGCCTATAAGGCACCGACCCCGGTTGAGGTTGTCGAAGGCGATATTCGCAACATTACTATCGAAAATGCTTCGATGGTGGTGCTGAATTTTACCCTGCAATTCCTTGAGCCACCCGAGCGCCAGGCGTTGTTGGATAAGATTTATCAGGGGCTGAATCCCGGTGGCGCGCTGGTGCTGTCTGAAAAATTCAGTTTTGAAGATGCTAACGTTGGCGAGCTGCTGTTCAACATGCACCACGACTTCAAACGAGCCAATGGCTATAGCGAACTGGAAATCAGCCAGAAGCGCAGCATGCTGGAGAACGTGATGCTGACCGACTCGGTCGAAACGCACAAAGCGCGACTGCATCAGGCCGGCTTTGAGCACAGCGAATTGTGGTTCCAGTGTTTCAACTTTGGCTCTCTGGTGGCGTTGAAAGCTGAGGTTAGCGCATGATCGATTTTGGTAACTTTTATCAGTTGATTGCCAAAAATCATCTGTCCCATTGGCTGGAAACACTTCCGGCGCAAATCGCTGCCTGGCAGCGCGATCAGCACGGTCTTTTTAAACAATGGTCAAACGCCGTCGAGTTTCTGCCCGAGCTAACGCCGCATCGTCTGGACTTACTGCACAGCGTTACCGCAGAAAGCAAAGAGCCGCTAAGCGAAGGTCAGCTTAAACGCATAGACACCCTGATGCGTAACCTGATGCCATGGCGTAAAGGACCTTACTCGCTATACGGCGTCAATATCGATACCGAATGGCGTTCCGACTGGAAGTGGGATCGCGTCCTGCCGCACTTGTCTGATCTCACCGGACGTACCATTCTTGATGTCGGTTGCGGCAGTGGCTATCACATGTGGCGCATGATTGGCGCGGGCGCACATCTGGCGGTCGGTATCGATCCGACCCAACTGTTCCTGTGCCAGTTTGAGGCGGTGCGTAAACTGCTGGGCAATGACCAGCGCGCGCATCTGCTGCCGCTGGGTATTGAACAGCTTCCGGCGCTCAACGCCTTTGATACCGTATTCTCCATGGGCGTGCTTTATCACCGCCGCTCGCCGCTGGAACACCTGTGGCAGTTAAAGGATCAGTTGGTTAAAGACGGCGAACTGGTACTGGAAACGCTGGTCGTCGAAGGCGATGAAAATACCGTGCTGGTGCCGGGCGATCGCTACGCCCAGATGCGTAACGTTTACTTTATCCCGTCTGCACTGGCGCTAAAAAACTGGCTGGAAAAATGCGGGTTTGTTGATGTGCGCATTGCCGACGTATGTGTTACCACTACCGAAGAACAGCGCCGCACCGAATGGATGATTACCGAATCGCTGGCCGACTTCCTTGACCCGAACGACCACAGCAAGACGGTGGAAGGCTACCCCGCCCCACTGCGTGCGGTATTGATTGCGCGTAAACCGTAGTCATTTTTGCCAAATGACTATTACGTATAGCACCATTTCTCCAAAATAGTTCGGTTTGCAACAAGGCGGCGACGCAGCAAATCCCTGGGAGCGTAGATAACTACGTGACCGGGGTGAGCGAGGAAAGCCAACACAGTTGCAGACCGAAATATGCAGGAGAAGGATAAAAAAAGGCCCCTGTTGAAATTGCAGGGGCCTGGTACGAGCAAGCATCATATTGGGCGACATGATGCAACGGTAAAATCAGCTGGCCTGATGGTGTGCAATGATTGCTTTCATTTCAGCAACCGCCGCCCCGTCTACCGCATAGCGAGAATACTCATCCGCCTGCGCATCCGAAGACATCGACAACCCCGAATTGCGATAACGCATTGGTGAAGCCAGCCATACTCCGGCAGAACTGTGGACTTCCTGCACCCCAGCATCAAGGAACAGGGACAAATTCGAGGCGCGAACCCCCGCTCCGGCCATAATGATTGGAGCACCAGGCTGCGTAATAAGTTCCATTATTTTTGTTAAACCTTGCGCCGCATCTGATTTTTGCCCGGAGGTGAGTACTCTGGCGATGCCCAAATCAGCTAATTTTTTAAGCGTATTGAGTGGGTTAGCACACATATCAAAGGCACGATGAAAAGTGACTTGCAGTGAACCGGCGGCGATCATTATTTTCTCCATGCGCGGCATATCGACATCGCCATCCGCATCTAAAATGCCGGTCACCAGCCCTGAGAACCCTAGTTCTCTGACCATCGCTATATCATCCAGCATTGCAGCGAATTCACCTTCGGTGTAACAAAAGTCGCCTCCACGTGGACGAATAATGGGATTGACGGGAATCGAAATGTGCTGGCGAACAGAACGCAAGACGCCCAGCGAAGGCGTTAAGCCCCCTTCTTTGGGTGCCGAGCAAAGCTCAATACGATCCGCGCCGTTTTGCTGCGCCGTGCGCGCGCACTCCATGCTGTAACAGCAGATTTCCAGTATAGTCATGCTCACTCCTGACGTTCGCTTGCCACAATGGTTTCAATCGACCACGGGTGGAATTTTATCGTCACGCTACCATCGCTAACCGCCAGCGTCGGATTCGGTAAACGTTCACGTTCTCCTTTTGGCGAGCTGGTTTTCACAAATATACCAGGTTGACTCAGACCGTGATCGGAAAGCAACGCCAGCGCTCGCGCATTCAGCGTTTGTGCCTCACCCGGCAGAACAATTTCAATATGTTCCCAGCCTTCATGTGGGTAACGTTTTTCGCCCGGCCACGGCAGTTCGACGATGGAAAATTGCCAATGTTGCACACAAACCGGCTCATACAGTTTAAAAAGACAAATAGGTCTGCCGTTAATGATGTTTTCTGACAACAATTCACCGCACTGTTCAAACCCGCGACGCCAGCGTTCTGCAGTGGTATTTTGATGGCAACGCAAGGAAATGTGATCGGCTTCCAGGCCTGTGATATCCAGCCCAAGACGGATAGAAAGTTCCGTTAATGCCTGCGTGAAATGCGGTAAATCTGCAGAAATATCCTGTAGTTCTGCAACGGTTTGCCAGTTCGCCATATTAAAAGCTCATATCCATGTTCAAAGTCGCTAATTTACTCTGTTGCGCTGCGCCATCCAACCGCTGTTTTCTCCGAACACATCATGGATAAATTTACGCCATTGCATGGTTTACATTTCAGGCTACTGGCGGTACACACAATGCTGACGGCAACGGGCATTTGCAGTATACTCCCGCCCTTAATTCTTAAACTGGTGCGGTGAATTTTAGGCCGCTTCATAAATGTAAGGTATTCCGGTGAATATTCAGGCTCTTCTCTCAGAAAAAGTCAGTCAGGCCATGATTGCTGCAGGCGCGCCTGCAGATTGCGAACCACAGGTTCGTCAGTCAGCAAAAGTACAGTTCGGCGACTATCAAGCTAACGGCATGATGGCTGTCGCTAAAAAACTGGGTATGGCGCCGCGACAACTGGCTGAGCAGGTGCTGACTCATCTGGATCTCAACGGGATTGCCAGCAAAGTTGAAATTGCAGGCCCGGGCTTTATCAACATTTTTCTCGACCCGGCATTTCTGGCGCAGCACGTTCAGCAGGCGCTGGCTTCCGATCGTCTGGGCGTCACCCAACCGGCTAAACAAACCGTTGTGGTTGACTACTCCGCGCCTAACGTAGCGAAAGAGATGCACGTTGGTCACCTGCGTTCCACCATCATCGGTGACGCGGCGGTGCGTACGCTGGAATTCCTTGGTCACAAGGTTATCCGCGCCAACCACGTCGGCGACTGGGGTACTCAGTTCGGTATGCTCATCGCATGGCTGGAAAAACAGCAGCAGGAAAATGCCGGAGAGATGGCGCTGGCTGACCTGGAAGGTTTCTACCGTGACGCAAAAAAACATTACGACGAAGATGAAGCCTTCGCGGAACGCGCCCGTAGTTATGTCGTGAAGCTGCAAGGCGGCGACGAATACTTCCGCGAGATGTGGCGTAAACTGGTCGACATTACCATGTCGCAGAACCAGTTAACCTACGATCGCCTCAACGTTACCCTGACCCGTGACGACGTCATGGGCGAGAGCCTGTACAACCCGATGCTGCCTGGCATCGTGGCCGATCTCAAAGCCAAAGGCCTGGCTGTTGAAAGCGAAGGCGCTACCGTCGTATTCCTTGATGAGTATAAAAACAAGGAAGGCGAACCGATGGGCGTTATCATTCAGAAGAAAGATGGCGGCTATCTCTACACCACAACCGACATCGCCTGTGCCAAGTATCGTTACGAAACCCTGCATGCCGATCGCGTACTGTATTACATCGACTCTCGTCAGCATCAGCACTTAATGCAGGCCTGGACCATCGTACGTAAAGCTGGTTATGTGCCGGATTCGGTGCCGCTGGAACACCACATGTTCGGTATGATGCTGGGCAAAGACGGTAAACCGTTCAAAACCCGCGCTGGCGGCACGGTTAAACTGGCCGATCTGCTGGATGAAGCGCTGGAGCGCGCACGTCGTCTGGTCGCGGAGAAGAACCCGGACATGCCTGCCGATGAGCTGGAAAAGCTGGCAAATGCGGTCGGTATCGGTGCGGTGAAATACGCGGATCTGTCCAAAAACCGTACCACCGACTACATCTTCGACTGGGACAACATGCTGGCATTCGAAGGCAATACCGCGCCGTACATGCAGTATGCTTATACCCGCGTACTATCCGTATTCCGTAAAGCGGATATCGACGAAAGCGCGCTGGCAAATGCGCAGGTGATTATCAACGAAGATCGCGAGGCTCAGCTGGCTGCACGTCTGCTGCAGTTTGAAGAAACGCTGACCGTTGTTGCACGTGAAGGTACACCGCACGTGATGTGTGCTTACCTGTACGACGTTGCTGGTCTGTTCTCCGGCTTCTACGAGCACTGCCCTATCCTCAGCGCTGAAAACGAAGAGATTCGTAACAGCCGGCTGAAACTAGCACAGCTGACGGCGAAAACCCTGAAGCTGGGTCTGGATACACTGGGTATCGAAACCGTAGAACGTATGTAATTACCTCAAGTAATGTGAAAGCCCGCGCTATGTCGCGGGCTTTTTTATTTTCCCTGACCCGTTCTCATAGGCAGCACAATCAGGCCTACGAGAAGCGGCGACGTTCACTGTAATTTGTAACAGCCCACAAGGAATGACACATTTCCCTAGAGATATGGAACATTTTTTGCCTGTCATCCCGTTTAAGCCTCCGTATCATTAGGCGGCGAATTAATCGGGTACGGGTCAATGACATTCAGAGATTTTGAGGCGGAAGAAAAACTCTTTCAGCGGCGTGTGTTGGTGGCCTTTGGCCTGGTGGTCATCTGTTTTGGCATCCTGATTTACAATCTGTATAACTTACAAATCTGTCAGCACCAGTATTACACCACCCGGTCGAATGCAAACGACATCAAAATGCTACCCGTCGCCCCCACACGTGGCATGATTTACGATCGCAACGGCATCCCGCTGGTGCGCAACGTCACCTGGTACGATATTTCCGTTACGCCTTATAAAATCAGCGATATGAATGCGTTGATCCAGCAGCTCACGCCCATCGTTGACCTCACTCCTGATGATATTGATCAGTTTCGCCATGAGCTAAAAGCCAGCAGCCGCTATCGTCCGGTCGTGCTAAAAAATGCACTTACCGATGTGGAAATCGCCCGTTTCTCGGTAAATCAGTTTCATTTTAGCGGCGTAAACATCAATAGCTACGAAGACCGCCAGTATCCCTATGGCGCGGCGCTGGCACATGTCCTTGGCTATGTTTCAAAAATCAATGACAACGACCTGAAAGCACTGGATCAAAAGGGTCAGGCAGAGAACTACGCCGCCGATCACAATATCGGTAAGCAAGGTATTGAACGCTATTACGAAAATGAACTGCATGGAAAGACCGGTTATCAGGAGGTGGAAGTAGATAACCACGGACGCATCGTACGCCTGCTCAAAGATGTGCCGCCCGTTGCCGGAAAAAATATCCATCTGACGCTGGATTTACATTTACAGCAATATATTGAGAGCTTGTTGGCTGGCCAGCGTGCCGCCGTTTTGGTTGAAGATCCACACGACGGTTCTGTACTGGCGATGGTCTCAAACCCCAGCTATGACCCTAATCCGTTTGTCAAAGGCATTAGCTATCAGGACTATAACAAGCTACTCCGGGATAAAGACCTGCCATTAATCAACCGCGTCACACAGGGATTGTACCCCCCCGCTTCAACGGTCAAACCGTATATGGCGATGTCAGCATTACTAAACGGTGTGATCACGCCGCAGACCAGTTTCTTCGGTGCTCCTACCTGGACGCTACCCGGCACCGAGCGACATTACCGTGACTGGAAAAAAACGGGCCACGGTATGCTGGATGTCACCAAAGCGATAGAAGAGTCTGCCGATACATTCTTCTATCAGGTGGCGTATATGATGGGGATCGACCGGATTAACAGCATGCTCAGCCAGTTTGGTTACGGTAAACCGACCGGCATCGATCTTGATGAGGAGTATAACGGCCTGCTCCCGAGCCGTGAATGGAAGCAAAAAGTGCATAAAAAAGCCTGGTATCAGGGGGATACTATCTCAGTTGGCATCGGCCAGGGCTACTGGATTGCCACTCCTATCCAGATGGTAAAAGCCATGGTCGCACTGATTAACAACGGCAAGGTTATCGTCCCTCACCTGCTACTCGATGAAGAAAATGGCAAAACCCTCACGCCGTATCAGGCTCCAGAAGCACCGTCACAAATCGCCTCAGCCTCGTCACCCTACTGGGAACTGGTGCGTCAGGCGATGTTCGGCATGGCGAATGAACCAAATGGTACAGGTTATAAGTTCTTTCACACCGCACCTTACGGCATTGCGGCGAAAAGCGGCACCTCGCAGGTCTTTAGCCTGAAAGAAAATCAGACCTACAATGCGAAGATGATCCCTGTCCGCTTGCGCGACCACGTGTTCTATACCGCATTTGCGCCCTATAAGAACCCGAAGGTCGCGGTGGCGTTAATTCTGGAAAACGGCGGCAGCGATGGTGTCACCGCCGCGCCGGTTATGCGTCAAATCATGGATCATCTCTTTGCCCCGCAGGACAACACGGTACACACAGTGACGACTCAACCATCAGGTCCGATAGCGGAAGCGCCATCGAATACCGATATCAAAAATACTTACGCAAGTATTCGGTAAGACACAGCATCGCCATCGCTTGTCCGTAAGGCATAGAAGTCCGAGGGATGTTGCGGTAGAAATCGAGATTGTGTCCCATCCCGGTACCAAACGAGGTGTGCAGCAGTTCACCTTCCGGTGAAATATGCTGCACAATGCCACGAATGGCTTTTTCGGCCACCAGCGTATACTCTTGCCCAACATAGCGTTTACGTACAGCTTTGAGGATCCCATAAGCAAATCCGGCAGTTGCCGATGCTTCCAGATACGACTGCGGGTCGTCCAGCAAGGTATGCCACAACCCACTTTCATCCTGGCATTTCGCCAACGCCGCGATTTGTGCGTTCAGGACCTGTACCAGATAGCGGTGAACGGCATTGTTTTCTGGTAAATCAAGTAATTCGAGGAAGTCCGGGATCACGATAGTTAACCAACTGTTGCCACGCGCCCAGCGGGCATTGGCAAAGTTATGATTTCCTTCATAGCTCCAGCCGTGGAACCACAGCCCCGTGTCTTTATCCATCAGGTTTTGCACGTGCAGCAGGAACTGATACGTTGCCTCTTCGATGTAGTCAGGGCGATTGAGTAATTTGCCAATCTTCGCCAGCGGTAAAACCGTCATCATCAGCGTGTCATCCCACATCTGCTGGTGGTTTTCTTCCGCCAGCGTGATGTGTTGCATACCGCCGAACTCGGTACGCGGCATCTCATGCATTGCCCACTCAGCCCAGCTGTCGAGCCACGGTAGATACGCCGGATTACGCGTCTCTTCATAGCGATACGCCAACGTTAAAAATGGCGCCATGGTGTTAACGTTTTTGGTAGTTGCACCTTCAGCAAAGCGATCGGCAAACCAGCTATCGATGATATCGCGCATCGTTTCATCACCGGTTTGCAGATAGTACTGATACATCCCGTACAAGCCGACGCCGTGGGTCCACTCCCATCCCGCCCAGCCTTTGGTATCAATTACGCGTCCATCGTCCAGACGCAGCAAGAACTCACCTGTTTCGTCATGAATATTGACCAGGTTATGCGTCACCTTTTTGATCAGCGCTTTTAATTCATCCCTGGCAATAAAATGTTCTGGCTGGCGCAACAACGGGCTATGTTTAACCGGGTAAACAATCATTTACTTAACCTCTGTCAATGTCGGATTCAATGCTGTGACCTGCCCCTGTTGCGGCGCAGCAGCTGTATTTGGGAGGCCCCGCAATCCTCGCTTTGACAATGGGCATCCTTATAAGGGCACAGTAAAAGCAAACAGGAAGTGAAACCTTTCTATTTCTGCCAGAAGGGTTCGTGGAATGGCAACAATACAAAGAGTCCGGCAACGTACGTCACTTATTTTATAAAACTGCGTTTCTATTTAATTGAATGAGAGACTGGAATGTTGAAACAACCAGCAGTTTCAACTGCTGGTCTGAATGACGGAGGGTGTTAACGGTAGTTCACAATCACCTGATTGCTCTGAATGCGTAACGCGGGGATCAGGCGACCACCGCCGGGGACTTCCCAGACAAAATGCATCGGTTCAATGGCCGGAACATTATTGAACCCGTTGGTGGTCCCACTTTGCCCATCCAGCTCGACACAACGGGACTGAGAACATAAACGCACCCGCAGACCTGCGGGCGTGGGGCCATTCAGCTCATAGCGCCAGGCTACCAGCGTCATTAAGCCTGAGACCGGCTGGCCAGGAACCAAAGGCGCAGACGAGGCTGACTGGCCACGGTGATTTAAGGTGATCCCCATACCGCTTGCCTGCCAGGCCCCTTCTCCGGCGGCCTGCGCCACCAGAGGAAAAAACAACAACCACAGTAACTTGCGCATTATTTACCTCCAATGGTCGCCGTCATGCGGATATGGCGGTTATCGGAAAGCTCCATGTTCGATAACACCACCAACTGCGGGATGCTGCGACGTAAAAACCGCGCCAGCAGCGGACGCAACGCGTGATTAACCAGCAAGACCGGCGGCGCGCCCAACATTTCCTGCCGGGACAGCGCTTCCTGTGTTTGGGCCAGCAGGCGGTCTGCAAGCCCAGGCTCCAGGCCACCACCCCCCTGCAGCGCTTGCAGCAGCAAACGCTCGAGCGGAGTATCAAGACCGATAACCTGAACCTCTTCATTACCCGGGAACCACTGCTGAGTGATGGCGCGTCCCAACGCAACACGGACGACCGCGGTAAGCTCATGCGGATCGTTTTGCAGCGGCGCATGTTCCGCCAGCGTTTCAAGAATGGTGCGCATATCACGAATCGGTACTTTCTCGTCCAGTAAGTTCTGCAGCACTTTATGCAGCGTGGTGAGCGTCACAACGCCCGGCACCAGATCTTCCGTCAGCTTTGGCATTTCCTGCGACACTCGATCCAGTAACTGCTGCGCTTCCTGACGGCCAAACAGCTCAGCGGCAAACTGGCCAATCAGGTGATTTAGATGCGTAGCAACAACAGTACTGGCTTCAACCACCGTAAAGCCCTGAATCTGCGCCTGTTCCTTCAATGCGCTTTCAATCCAGATAGCGTCCAGTCCGAAAGCCGGATCGACCGTTTTCTCGCCCGGCAGCGACCCGGCAGCAGTACCCGGGTTAATGGCCAGCCAGCGTCCCGGATAGGCGTCACCGCTACCAATTTCTACCCCTTTCATCAAAATTCGATAGCGGGCCGGCTGCAGATCCATATTGTCACGGATGTGTACCACCGGCGGCAGGAAGCCCATATCCTGAGCAAATTTCTTACGAATACTGCGAATTCGTCCCAGTAACTCGCCATCCTGCTGAAAGTCCACCATTGGGATCAGGCGATAACCTACCTCCATTCCCAGCGAATCTTCCAACTGCACGTCGTTCCACGTGGCTTCCACCACGGAGTTGTTTTCCGGCATTTTCACCGGCTGCGGTTCATCTGGCGCTTTTTGCTCACGACCGCGCATCCACCAGGCCAGGCCCAGCAATGCGGCAGTAAACATCAGAAACACCAGGTTCGGCATGCCCGGAACCAGGCCCAAAAGTCCAAGTACCGCCGCACTGAGCAACATGACACTAGGATTGCTGAACAGTTGGGTCACCATCTGTTCGCCTACGTCCTGGTCGGTACTCACGCGGGTCACGATAACGCCCGCCGCGGTAGAGATAACCAGCGCAGGAATTTGTGCCACCAGCCCGTCACCGATGGTCAGCAGGGTATAACTTTCCGCAGCGCTGCCCATGCTCATACCATGCTGCAACACCCCAACTAACAGACCGCCGACTACGTTGATCACCATGATCAAAATACCGGCAATGGCGTCTCCACGGACGAATTTACTCGCACCGTCCATTGAGCCGTAAAAATCCGCTTCCTGGGTCACTTCCGAGCGTCGTTTTTTAGCTTCATCTTCGCCAATCAGACCGGCATTCAAATCCGCATCAATCGCCATCTGCTTGCCGGGCATACCATCCAGCACGAAGCGCGCGCCAACCTCGGCGATACGCCCTGCACCTTTGGTGATTACCATAAAGTTAATGATGACGAGAATCACGAAGACCACGATGCCGATCGCAAAGTTACCGCCCACCAGGAAGTGACCAAAAGCTTCAACCACCTTCCCCGCCGCCGCCGCGCCGGTGTGTCCTTCCATCAAAATGATACGGGTCGATGCGACGTTCAGCGCCAGGCGTAATAATGTGGTAAACAGCAAAATCGTCGGGAATGCGGCAAATTCCAGCGTACGCTGGGTGAACATCGCCACCAGCAGCACCATGATCGACAGCGCAATGTTAAATGTGAACAGCAAATCGAGGACGAAAGCCGGCAGCGGCAGCACCATCATCGACAGGATCAGCAGGATGAGGATCGGTCCGGCAAGGATTTGCCATTGCGTGGATTTCAGGTTGCTGGGCAGACGCAGCATCGCGACCAGATTAGCCATCAGTATTCTTCTCGTTCATGAAATCCAGTGCTTCAGGCACCGGAAGGTTTTCAGGTTGTGGTGGACGTTTGCCGCCAGCCAGACGCCAGCGTTTTAGCTGCCATACCCATGCCAGCACTTCGGCAACGGCGGCATATAATTGACCCGGTATTTGCTGACCAATTTCAGCATGGCGATAGAGCGCACGCGCCAGTGGTGGCGCTTCTAACGTAGGGACACGGTGCTCTGCGCCAATTTCACGAATGCGCAGCGCAACCAGCCCGGCCCCCTTAGCGACAACTTTCGGCGCACTCATTTTGTTCTCGTCATACTTCAACGCCACTGAGTAGTGCGTAGGGTTAGTGACAATAACGTCTGCTTTTGGTACATCCGCCATCATGCGACGCTGAGCGGCCGCGCGCTGCATTTGGCGAATTTTGCCCTTAACGTGCGGGTCACCTTCGCTTTGCTTAAATTCGTCACGGATATCCTGGCGCGACATGCGCAGCTTTTTCAGATGGCTGTAAATCTGGAAAAAAACGTCGAATCCCACCATCGGAATGACACCAAGCACCACCAACAACGCGCACATGCCGACTAAATCCAGGGCGTTGCCCATCGCCGTAATCGGAGATTCCGCCATCAGCCGCATCATCTCTGGCCACTTGTGCCAGAGATAAAACCCGGCCACGCTGCCCACTAACGTCGACTTCAGTATCGCTTTGAGCAGTTCTGCGCCGGTTTGCGCGGAAAACATGCGCTTAATGCCCGGCAACGGATTCAGCTTAGAGAATTTGGGTTGCAGGGATTTACCGCTGAAAATCAAGCCGCCAAGCATCACCGGGGAGATTAATGCCACCAGAACGACGCCGGTAATCAACGGCAACAGCGCAATCATCGCGTCTTTAATCAGCAGGATGATTTGGCTGAGGATCAGGTTTGGATCGTTGACCATACTGTGGTCAAAACGTAATCCGGCCGACAGCATACCGGCCAGCCTGCGGGCAAGCGACTCCCCGCCAATCCAGATAATGCACACGCCCACCAGCAAAATAAGTAGTGAGGTTAGCTCTTTGGATCGGGGGATCTGCCCTTCTTCCCGCGCTTTTTCAAGTCGGTGGGGTGTGGGGGCTTCTGTTTTGTCGTCGTCGCTTTCTTCTGCCACGCATCAGACCCTGGATAGAGATATAGGCGAGAATGATGCCAGAACAGCTATCCAGCAATGGGAAGAGTAAGCGGTAAAAAAGACGGGATTTATGGCTTTAAGCAGAATTGCGCGTAAGCCGGATGAGAGGCCCACGCCTCACATCCGGCAAATACTCATCAGAACCCGAGGCTATCCAGCAGGTCGTCAACCTGATCCTGGCTTGCCACTACGCCAGCTTTCGAGGCGTCAACCTGCGGGCCGTTCAGCAAGCTTTCGTTTTCACGTTTAGGACGAGCGCCCTGTTCCGGAATGTTTTCCAACAGAACCATCAACAGCTGACGTTCAATTTCCTGGATAACATCCATCATGCGCTTGATGACCTGTCCGGTGAGATCCTGGAAATCCTGCGCCATCATGATGTCCAGCAACTGGGCATTGGTAAAGCTGGTATGTCCGGGCACATCACCAAGAAACTGACGGGTATCGGTGACCAGTTCACGAGCGTCTGACAGTTCGATCGGATTTTCGAACCATTCATCCCAGCGTTTGGTCAGGTCTTTGGCCCCTTTTTCCATCGCGTCCTGGTGCGGCTGCGAAGCTTCGACGCTGTTCAGCGCGCGCTCTGCCGCCTGAGCGGTCATCTGTACAACGTAATCGAGACGATCGCGGGCATCGGGAATTGCTTCTGCCGCTTCGGCAATAGCCTGATCCAGCCCCAGTTCACGCAGGCTGTCGCGCAGCATTCGGGTCAAACTGCCGATGCGCGCGATGATGTCCCCTGCAGAGTGTTCGTCAGCAGGTTTAATTTGTGGTTGCATCATCATCACACCCTCACATGCCCAGTTTCTCAAAGATTTTATTCAGTTTTTCTTCCAGCGTCGCCGCCGTGAACGGTTTCACGACATAGCCACTGGCGCCTGCCTGTGCCGCCGCAATGATGTTCTCTTTTTTCGCTTCTGCCGTGACCATCAGCACCGGCAGAGAAGCCATCCCACCATCTGCACGGATGGTTTTCAGCAGTTCCAGTCCATCCATGTTCGGCATGTTCCAGTCAGAAATAACAAAACCGAATCCCCCTGCCTGCAGCTTGTTCAGCGCATCCACGCCATCTTCAGCCTCTTCAACATTGTTGAATCCCAGCTCTTTAAGCAGGTTACGCACGATGCGACGCATGGTGGAAAAGTCATCCACAACCAAAAACTTAAGCTCTTTATCCGCCATAAAAATAAACTCCTGATTCAAATACGTATTGCCTGTCCGGCACTAATTTTCACCAGCATTTGCTGGCTCACCTGGCTAAGATCGACCACTTCGCTTACGCCACCCATATTGATGGCCTCGCGCGGCATGCCGAACACCACACAACTTGCTTCGTTTTGCGCAATGGTCCAGGCACCCGCCTGGTTCATCGCTAGCATTCCGGCTGCGCCATCGTTGCCCATACCGGTCAGGATCACCCCAACGGCATTACGCCCCGCATGTTTCGCCACCGAATGAAACAGCACATCCACTGAGGGCCGGTGCCGGTTAACCGGCGGACCGTCATGAATTTTGATTTGATAGTTCGCGCCGCTGCGCGCCAGCTCCATATGCTTGTCGCCAGGCGCGATATACGCATGCCCAGGGAGAACGCGCTCTCCGTCCTCTGCCTCTTTCACGGTAATCTGACACAGTTTGTTCAGACGTTCGGCGAACGATCGGGTAAATCCTGGCGGCATATGCTGGGTAATAAGAATACCGGGACTTGAAAGCGGCAATGGCTGGAGTACATGGCGAATTGCCTCTGTTCCTCCGGTTGAGGCGCCGATGACCAGCAGTTTTTCTGAACTGAGTAATGGCCCCGATTTCAAGGTCGTTGGTGCCGCCAAGGGTTTGTGGGCGGCCAGTTTTGCCCGCGATGCGGTGCGGATTTTCTCCGCAATCATCTCGCTATACGCCAGCATTCCTTCGCGGATCCCCAACTGAGGCTTGGTGACAAAGTCAATCGCCCCCAGTTCCAGGGCCCGCAGCGTGACCTCAGAACCTTTACCGGTCAGTGAAGAAACCATAACCACCGGCATCGGACGCAGGCGCATCAACTTCTCAAGGAAATCGAGGCCGTCCATGCGCGGCATTTCCACGTCCAGCGTCAGGACGTCGGGATTGTATTTTTTGATTAAATCCCGGGCGACCAACGGATCCGGCGCCGTCGCCACCATTTCCATATCACTGTGGCTGTTAATAATTTCGGTCATGATTTGACGCATCAATGCAGAATCATCTACCGACAACACCCTGATTTTACTCATGCTTTATCCTTACCTGGCGCATGCGCATACACGGTCTGTCCACGCAGGCTAAACTCGCGCACAAGGTTGCTAAAGTTTTCTGAATGACCTGCAAACAGCAGTCCGTCAGGTTTAAGAAGTGGAACAAAACGGTGCAAAATGTCCTGCTGCGTCGTTTTATCGAAATAGATCATTACGTTACGGCAAAATATGGCATCAAAAGGGCCAGGCACGTTGTACTGCTTATCCAGTAAATTGACGCTGGAAAATTCAACATGACCTGCCAGTTCCTGCCGAACTCGTACCAGCCCTTCATGCGGCCCGGTGCCGCGCATGAAATAACGCTGCAACTGCTGGGGTGACAGCGTCTTTAGCTCATCGAGGCGGTAAATGCCGTTTCTGGCCTTTTCCAGCACTTCGGTATCAATGTCGCTGGCAAAAACGCGCCAGCGGCCCGGTGCCATACCTAAGGTATCGGCAAGCGTAATCGCAATGCTGTAGGGCTCTTCTCCGGTTGATGCCGCCGCGCTCCAGACGCGGTATTCACCGCTGCGCCGACGAGCATGATCTGACAGCACCGGAAAATGATGCCCTTCGCGAAAAAATGCGGTCAGGTTGGTAGTCAGGGAGTTAATAAAAGCCTGCCACTCAGCACTGTTCTGGTTAGCTTCCAGCATGCTGAGATAGCGACCAAAGTCATCCAGCCCCAGGGTACGCAAACGGCGGACCAGGCGGTTATAAACCATATCCCGCTTGTGGTCGGCCAGTACGATCCCCGCACGCTGGTAGATTAATTGACATATCCGACGAAAATGCGCGTCAGACAGCGCGAGGCGCTGTGTCATCTGTAACAATAATGACGTTTGCCCGGTGGGCAGAGATGATGTCATAGCGCCTTCTCAATCACATTCAGGATACAACGGGCACAACCTGCGGCTGCGCCAACTCTTGTTTTGCTACGGTTTGCTCTTCAAGCTTGAAAAATGCGACACAGGCGGAAAGATTATCGGCCTGTGTGGCGAGTTGTCCGGTGGCGGATGCGGCGTCTTCCACCAGCCCGGCGTTTTGCTGCGTCACTGAGTCCATCTGGCTGACGGCCTGCGCCACCTGCTCAATGCCTCTGCGCTGTTCATCGGATGCCGAGGCAATCTCGCCCATGATGTCGTTAACCCGGGTCACCGAACTGACAATTTCCGTCATCGTGCGCGACGCCATATCCACCAGTTGCGAGCCCTGATGCACCCGGGTGACTGACTCCTCAATGAGCCCCTTAATTTCTTTCGCCGCCTGCGCGCTACGGCTTGCCAGATTACGCACTTCACCAGCGACGACGGCAAAACCACGCCCTTGCTCCCCTGCCCTGGCGGCCTCGACCGCGGCATTCAACGCCAGGATATTGGTCTGGAAGGCAATGCTGTCAATCACGCCGATGATGTCGCCGATTTTCTGCGAGCTGGCAGAAATCTCATGCATGGTGCTGGCAACCCGGGACGTCTGCTCGCCACCTTTATGCGCTGTGTCTGCCGCACTTTTGGCGATTCCTGACGCCTGGCGCGCGTTATCAGCGTTCTGGCCGACGGTGGCGGTAAGTTGTTCCATGCTGGCCGCCGTTTGTGCCAGCGCGGCCGCCTGCTGTTCGGTTCGCGAAGATAAATCGTTATTGCCCATCGCGATTTCTGAAATACCGCTATGCATGGCTGAGCTGCCCTGACGAACGTCACTTACCGTTTCGCGTAACGCCTTTTGCATCTTCTGCAGGCTGGCAAAAATGGCCGAGATCTCATTGCGCCCATAAACCGCTACTGGCCGTGCCAGATTCCCTGCGGCAATACTGTCGAAATGGCTGCCAATAATCGCCAGCGGCTGAACAATCATCTTGCGTGACCAGAACAGCGCACCGCTGGTGAGCAGTGCCGCCAGGACCACCATGGTGGCGAAAATCACCCCCGACATATGATAATTGCGCTGACTCTGCTCTCCTGCCGTTTGCAACACGCGGTCGATGTTGCTCTGCCACGCATTCACATTCGCATCAAAAGCATCTTGAGCCGCCTGCACCGGCGCGGTCAGAAAATCTGACAGCTGATTGTTTTCAAGCCAGGTGGCCTGATGCGCGAGATTGCTGTGCCACTGGTTGAAACTTTTCTCCGTCGCGCTAAACAGCGCCTTGCCTTGTTTCGTCGAATCCGACGTCGCCATAAAGCGTTTAAACATCAATTCAGACTGCGCCAGGCTGTCGCGCGCAAGGGTCATCAGGGTTTTGATGTCCTCTGGCGGATAGCTCAGGGCGGTCAGCGTCCCTGCCTTATTAAGGGCCGTACTGGCCTGTAATAACACAGCGCGGCTTTGGGCCAGCGCAGCGCGTTGCTGATTACTCCGTTCGACCTGATTCAGGTTCTGAAAACCGTCCCGAAATGCCCAGAAGGACAAGCCATTACTGCCAATCTGCAAAACACCGCAGAGGATTAAAATCAAAAACAGCGTGGTCGAAATTCGAATACGATTAAACATCAACGCTCCCATCAGGCGGCACTGGCCGCGGTTTAACTGTCAGTCAAAATGTTTCCCAATTCGTATCTTGTTCAATGCTCTGGCGCGGATAGGATGCTCTCGGCGCTGCAGGTAATTGTGTATCGCGTGGTTTTGTCGAGGCCGGACGTGACGCAAGACGGAAAGTCGATACCGACTGCGTCAGGCGACTGGCCTGTTCTTCAAGAGCGGCCGCTGCGGCAGCCGACTCCTGTACCAAAGAGGCGTTCTGCTGCGTAACGCGATCCATTTCAGAGACCGCGAGCGCAACCTGATCAATCCCCCGGCTTTGCTCGTCGGAGGCCGAGGCAATCTCACCCATGATATCGGTCACCCGCGTCACGGCATTGACGATGTCGTTCATCGTTTCCCCAGCGCTTTCTACCAGTACAGAACCGGTATCAACCCGGGAAACGGAATCTTCAATCAACGCTTTAATCTCTTTCGCCGCCTGCGCACTGCGGCTTGCCAGATTACGCACTTCGCCCGCCACCACGGCAAAGCCGCGGCCTTGCTCACCGGCGCGTGCAGCTTCAACCGCCGCGTTCAGTGCGAGAATGTTGGTCTGAAAGGCAATGCCATCGATGACGCTAATGATGTCGGCAATTTTCTTCGAGCTATCGGCAATTTCGTGCATGGTGTTCACCACGCTATCAACCACTTTGCCGCCATGCTGCGCGGTATCCGAGGCGCTTTTCGCCAGTTGCGAGGCCTGACGCGCGTTGTCCGCGTTTTGCTTCACGGTTGCGGTCAGCTGTTCCATGCTGGCTGCGGTTTCTTCCAGCGCTGACGCCTGCTGTTCCGTACGAGATGAGAGATCCGTGTTTCCGCTGGCAATTTCGCTGGTACCAGAATAAATCGCATCAGAGCCTTCACGCACCAGAGTGACGGTTTCCGTCAGCGAGCGCTGCATATGATCAACAGTACTGGCCAGCTCGCCGATTTCGTTACGGCCACTAACGGCGAGAGTTGCGGTCAGGTTACCGCTGGCGATTTCCCGAATATGGGCAATAACACGGGACAGAGGATTAAGCAGGGTATGACGGATGCCGTACCAGACCACCACCAGAATCAGCACCAGCACTACGGCCAGCACGCCAAGCTGCCATTGGGCGAAATGGTAATCCCGCGCGCTTTGATCAAATGCCTGAACGTAAAGCTTTTCGCTAACGCTGGCGTACTTGCCCAGCGCCTCGCCGAGCGCGTTTTGCATTCCCTGCGTAGGCTGCGCAAAGTAGGCGTCCATATTGCCGCTTTCCAGAAACTGAACCAGTTCTGCCAAGGCCGCATGGTACTGCTGATATTTTTCCTCAATGTTGCCGCTGGCTTCTGCCATTTCCGGCAACGGTGTGATGTTTTTAAATTTTGCGTAATGCGTTTCAGCCTGCGCCAGCGATGCTTTCGCATTCTTCAGCAGATCGTTTTTGGCGCTGCTTTGCTGGTTAGACGCATCCATCATCATGCGCGCAGAAGAACGGCTTAAATTGATTCGTGTTTGCAGCATCAGATCCCATGTTGAGGTGAGTTCACTTTGCTGCTGTCGAAGATCGTTAGAAATAACAAAACTTTGCTGATTCTGCTGCAATGAAGAAAACAACAGACCACCGGAAACAAGCTGTAGCAGTGCGAAAACCCCCAGCACCATCATCAGCATTGTGACAACGCGGATACGGTTAAACATAAGGCACCTTCCTGAAAACGAGTTACCAACGTTATCGGCAGTGGCAGAGATAACTTTACGTTTGCAAAAAGGAAATCCTGAAGGGATGTGAAGCCTGGCGAGGGGAAGGTAAAACAGGTGTGCAGCAACCACAAATTATTCACATAAAAACATCATAATTATCATGCAAATAACATTCATACTCATCGGTGAGCACGGCCAGATTGGCTGAAATACACTTTTTTGTGTCATTTGGATCACACATACGCATCGTAAATACCACAACAAAATGGATAAAAAATTAAAAAAAGTTGTATCCGTTTACGCTTTAATCCAATTTATATGATGAATATTTCGTTACCACTTAATAAGTATAAAAAATGAGTAACAGATCAATAAATGTTAAATCCTTACTGAGGGCTTTTTAGTGGCAAATGCAAACAAACTCACGTTGTTTATCGTGATCTTCATGCTGGCGGGGATCCTGTCGGGTGCGGTGATCCACTCTTATGCCTCCCCCGGCGTTGTGACCGCCTGGGCCGATAATATTACGCTTCTCACCGACATCTTTTTACGTCTGATTAAGATGGTGATTGCGCCTTTAGTATTCAGCACCCTGACCGTTGGTATTATGCGCCTGGGGGAAACGTCCACCATCGGTCGCGTGGGCGGCAAAGCGATGATCTGGTTTATCAGCTCTTCTGTATTGTCTATTCTGGTCGGTCTGTTTGTGGTTTCCCTTGAGCAACCCGGGAGCGGGTTAAACCTTGCGATCCCGCTGGAAGCCACCGACACCGGTCTGGCCGTAGGCGGCATGAGCCTGAAAGGTTTTCTGACACATACCATTCCAACCAGCATAGCCGAGGCAATGGCTAACAATGAGATCCTGCAAATCGTGGTGTTCTCAATGTTTTTCGGTATTGGTGGAGCATCGCTCGGAGAGAGATTTAACGCTCCGCTGGTTGCCGCGCTGGATGTGGTTTCCCACATTATGCTGAAAGTGACCGGCTACGTGATGTACGTCGCGCCGCTGGCAATTTTTGCCGCCATCTCTTCCGTAATCTCTACCCAGGGTCTGGGGATCCTGCTTAACTATGCATCGTTTATCGGCGGCTACTATGTGGCGATTTTGCTGACCTGCCTGGTTCTGTTGGCGGTGGGTTATGTCATGCTGAAAAAAGAGGTCTTTCGCCTGGTGAGCATGCTGAAAGACCCGGTTCTGGTCGCATTCACCACCAGCAGCTCTGAGGCCGCTTATCCGAAAACGCTGGAGCAATTAACTAAATTTGGCTGCTCACCCAACATCGTGTCATTCGTGCTACCTATCGGTTATTCGTTCAACCTGGTCGGTTCCATGGTCTATTGTTCATTTGCCTCCATGTTTATCGCGCAGGCCTATAATATTCACCTCTCTTTCGCAGAAATCACCGTCCTGATGCTGACGCTGATGCTGGCGTCCAAAGGGATTGCCGGTGTGCCGCGTTCAGCACTGGTGGTGCTGGCGGCAACCATCCCGAGCTTCAATATTCCGGTTGCCGGAATTCTGCTACTGATGGGAATTGATCACTTCCTGGATATGGGACGTTCAGCAATCAACGTATTAGGTAACGGGATTGCAACGGCGATGCTGGCGCAGGATGAAGGTTTACTGGAAGAAAGCGAGTCTTCAGAAAACATCACAGAACAAATTAAGGCTTAGCTTTTTTAAGACAAGAGCAAGCTAAGTAAACAAGAGCAGCAAATCAACAAAGATTACCCCAGCCATAGACTGGGGTATTTCAACAACACCTGGATGATAATTTACATCAATTACCAGCTGTAACGTACGAGCAAACTACCGCTGAGATCGCCATAGTCATTACGTCCTTTTTGACCCGCCACTTGTCCAGTGATACTCCACTGGCTATTCAAATTCGCCTGGATACCCACTTTCACCTCGGCGCGATCTGCCGGAAGATCCTGCTTCACCTCAGCACCATCAAATGCTACGCCAACATCATCACTGGTGTGTAACCAGTTCACCTCTGCAAACGGCTGGATCACCGACGTCGTATTCTTGTGCAGCTTGCCATCTACCCGCAGTCCGAGGCGCGTGGTCCAGCTGTCCCCGTTTTGTCCATCAATACGCGTTCCATTCTGTGCGACAGCGTCCGCTTTAAATTGCTGCAATGTCGCCTGAGCCTGCGGCGTCAGGCTGACGACATTATAGTTGGCAAGTATGATGTCGTACCGATAGCCCGTTTCCAGAGAGACTGCGCTCGCCGCCGAATCATAATCTGTTGACCCGACATCGCCGTTATCGACGCTGTTATTGTAGAGCCCGTACTGGTACCAACTGTCCACGTACAGGCCGCTGTGATTCTTCGCATCCGCAAACCAGGTGGCATAAGCGCCAAGATTATAACCGGCTACGTTACCACTGGCAGAGAACCGGCTCCCATCTGCACCACGGTTACCCGTACTGTCCGTGTCGGCGTGAATATAACTCACCATAAGCCCCGCCTTCAGGCTCTGCTCGCCATTATCCCAGCTAAGCACATCACCACCGATTTGCAGTTGCGAATAAGTGTTGTCAATATCCACATGACCGTCTGCAGCTGTTGACGACGCTTCACCCGCTTTAAAGCGCAGCCACATACCGCCGTCACCGGTACGTAATTGACTCCCTTCGCGATCATAAAGGGTCTGCATTTGCAGATTACGCGCCATCCACTGGTTGCCCAGATAAGCGCCAATATCAGCCCGATATTGCGGTTCTACCGGTTTAATATCACCACCATCGTCCGGGTATACCGGCGTGACATCACCGCCATCGTCCGGGTATACCGGCGTAACATCATCGCCATCATCCGGGTCTACCGGCGTAACATCATCGCCATCATCCGGGTCTATCGGCGTAACATCATCGCCATCATCCGGGTCTACCGGTGTAACATCGTCGCCATCATCCGGGTCTATCGGCGGGACAGCCTGCGAACGCAAATACCAGTCACCGCCATCTTCATACAATCGGTATTCATACAAACCTGTCTGCACCTGATTACCCTGACTAAAAACGCCATCAGACTGACCGCCGACATCAATCACTTCAATACCTTTCGTTGTTAACGCCCCTTCTCCCCCGATATTATTGACATAGAGCGTCGTGCTACCGGAAGTATCACCTGTGATAATCACTTTATCCGTCGGTGAATTGTCATCCCCTAACTGCGTGTTCAGATAAAGATTACTGTTATCACCATGATAATTTCCATTAATCGTCAGCGTCTTGAACTGTCCGTTATATGAAGGAGTATCAAATACAATATCTCCAGCATTATTTAATTGAGTTAAAGAAGAATCACCGGTAATTGTCCATTGCGTCTGTTCAGCCAGTGAGAGATTCAGCGAAGAGTCTACCGTTGGCTCGGTGTTAACAAACGTCTCCCCCACAAACCGCGAACCAGACGCCATATCCAGTGAAATGCTGCCTTCACCCGCGCTAATGATATTGCCCGTAATATCCATTACACCTGAACCAGTCACGGTCCCGCCGGGTAAGAGATTTCCCGCACTGTCGGTAACAACCGGAACAAAAATAGCGACACCATCCTGGGTTTTAATGGTGGTGTTACCGATCAGCGATATTGCCCCGCCCTGCTGAACCACCGCGCCATAACCATTTTCCCCACTCGCTGTCACATCAATGGTCAGGTTTTCACCATTAATTATTCCCGGACGGTTTAAATTATTACTTCCTATCGCCCAAAGCCCGTAAGGGTTATTTTGCCCACTCATGATAATATCGGTATTCGCGATATTAACCGTTGCGCCGTAGAACTGGGATGACACGCCGTAACCATCGATCGCGTAAATAACATTTCGATTGTCGGCATCCCCTTTAAAATCAAGAGTACTCCCGGAGGCCGCAGCGATACCGCTGGTCGCAGAGCCCGACCTGGCTGAACTTCTGCCGTCAACAACGCTGCCTGCACCAATCATCACATCGCCCCCCTGCGCAATGATGCCCACAGACTGGGCGGTATTGACGATAAGTGCATCCGCGTGGAATTCGCCCCCCGTCACCCAGAGAGTCGTCGCCTCTCCGGCTGCGCTTATGATGCTGTTTTGGCCTAAATCCATAAAACCTGTGTTCATTGATATTGCATTTACCTGAGACCCTGTTACATCAATCGTTAGATTATCAGCAATAAATTCAGAACCTTTTGCCGCGGGGTTTATCGTTACTCCAGCCCCATCATAGAACCCGGTGATTGAGATGGTCGATCCGCTGCCCAAATCAATGCGTGATCCGGCCTCATTAATAGCGATACCACGCGTGGTACACCCTCCTGTGCGGCAGTCCAGAGTCGTACTGATATTAATATCCATATTATTGGCGATTAACGTAGCATCAGGACCCATAACCGAGATACCTTCAGCAAGATCGGAGGTGCCATTGATAGTTACTCTGCTGTTATTTCCCAAATCAACATGATTATTTTTACCCAACTTTAAACCTGTCACAGAACCATAATCTGTTGCCAGTCCTGTTGCAGTGATAGTGAGTTGATCGGCATCTAATACACCATCAGTACCTATCTCAATACCGGTTACAATATTATTGCCCTCTACAACCACCTGGCTATTTTTACCTAAATCAATTTTAGCATTACCCGTGCTTTGAATCCCCCACGCGGTGTTGTCTTTACTCGTAGCATGGATAAAACCATTATCCATGGTGAAAGTACCACTCCCGCCTAATAAATAAACACCGCGGGCATCACCTATCCCACCAATACTATAATCAGTTTCGGTTATGGCTGTAATAGAACTTCCACTACCAAGATCGACGTTACTGTCTTTTCCTATATTTTTAAATCCATAAACATTATTTTTACCCGAAACTTCGATATTAATACCAGATGCTGTTACCTCTGTACCCGGGTTATTAGCTGAAATCAAAATTCCGGTAGTATTTTTACTTGAATTTTGTGTGCCATCCGTATCGGCGACATGAACTTCGGTATTCGTGCCTAAATCATTTTTGGTGCCATTATCCAGTGAAACCCCGGTAGACAGAGTTTCACCAGATACGTTGATAGTTGCTTTTCCTTCAATCTGTAAGCCATCACCGCCGGTCGTGATGCTCTCAACACCCGTGGTATTTGTTTGTCCACTAGCCGTAACGACTTCATTATCACTCAAAATAATTGATGCACCGTTTTGTGGGCCTAACTCTGCAGCATTAACAGCAGCAGTACTTATTAATGTTGCCAGGCCTGTTATTTTGATGCTATTACGCAGTCCATTATTACCGCGGGAAAACTCACCAGCAACCACAAACATATTACGCGCCGTACTCCAGACTATATTATATATAGCATTCATATTTAGTTCCCTCTACGCCAATAGAAAAATCAGGAGGCACAAATTCATTATATATTCATGAACAATATAAATTATTTCAACCAATTAATAATTTATATATTGCACTTGTAGATTATATTAT
>OKEZ01000054.1_pt1 | contig 56318 bp, 53 predicted proteins | sample 1614431 | NCBI WGS metagenome assembly OKEZ01 (sample SAMN04436938, study PRJEB24849) | human gut metagenome | biome: human gut; feature: NICU; material: stool | host: Homo sapiens | place: USA: Saint Louis, MO | collected 2012-06-23
TCGGTGCAGCGCCGCCTTTCCGCCGTCGTCTGGCAAGTCGAGCGCACGGCCGGCGGCGTATTGATGGCTTTTGGTTGTTGGATTGTGTGGCAGTTTATTTTTAATTAATATTACCAATCATCAAATAAGGACAAAGCCTCGCCGTTCCCCAGCAGGGAATAAACGAGGCTTCACTCTATCGCCATCTTACACAATAATTATTCCGGACTATTTGCCGTCAACATATCCATCGGCACAAATACCCACTGCTGTGCTTCCGAGCCGTTAAATTCGAAAAGAATAATCGGATTCCCCTGGTTCGTGCCGCGGTTGTAGCTGTCCATAACAAAGCTCGGGTTTTGTTTGCTTTTAATAAAGCGACGTGAGCTGACTAAATCCCACCGCTGCGTCGCTTTATTCCCGCGAACCTGGAGCTCAATCGCTGCGCCTGAGCCCATACGATCCCCGCAAATGCCCAGCAGCAGCTCCTCGCTGGCGGCCAGGACGATCTCGCCGGTCCTGTCATCAACCGACCACAGAATTTTATTTAACGGTGAGGACGCCGGTAAGATAACAGCCTTAGCCCCGGCTTGCTGATCGCTAATACCTAATACCATGTCTTTTTTTGCTGCATATTTAAATATACCAATCATGAAAAACTCCTTTTATAAAAGACCAGTAGCAAGAGAAATTGATTAACGTTTTCCCTGAAATAAACAATGCCTTATTTAACCTTGAATATAATGTGATCAAGATCACTTATTAATAACTAACTTAAGAAAAAACTCATGTGGAATATATATTATGAATGCATTTAAGTTTAATTATTTAAAAATAGAATTTAAGCTACGTAAATTAAATTAACCCTCATCGTCTCTCTCGTCGGAAAAAGAGGAATCCGAATGCCCTGGGCGTCAAATGGCGAAGATTTTACGCATTAGCCGTCAGGCTATATGCTTAAGCTTATGGAAAAACTCGCTGAACTGAAACGCGCCAAGCTGCTGGCGCTCTCGCTGCTGCTGATTGCAGCCGCCATTTTTATCACTACCCTCGTGCTGCCGCCAACGCCATGGGTCGGTGCGCTAAAGGCTATTTCCGAAGCGGCAATGGTCGGCGCGCTGGCGGACTGGTTTGCGGTCGTGGCGCTGTTTCGCCGTATTCCGCTGCCGTTCGTTGCGCGGCATACGGCGATTATTCCGCGTAATAAGGACCGGATTGCCGATAATCTCGGCTATTTCGTGCAGGAAAAATTTCTCGATACGCCCTCTCTGGTCGCGCTGATCCGGCGCTATGAACCGGCGCTGATGCTTGGTAACTGGTTCAGCCAGCCGGAAAACGCGCGTCGGGACGGCCAGCATCTGCTGCAGGTGATGAGCGGCTTTCTGGAGCTAACCGACGATGCGCGCATTCAGCGCCTGCTGCGTCGGGCAGTACATAAAGCGATTGATAAGGTCGATCTAACCCAAACCAGCGCTATGATGCTGGAAGGGTTAACGCGCGATAACCGCCACCAGAAGCTGCTCGATTCGCTGATTAGCCAGCTGATCGCTCTGCTCCAGCGCGACAGCTCGCGGGCGTTTATTGCCCGCGGTATCGTGCACTGGCTGGAGACCGAGCATCCGCTTAAAGCCAGGCTGCTGCCTACCGAATGGCTCGGTGAGCACAGCGCTGAAATGGTTACCGATGCGGTTAACACGCTGCTCGACGAAGTGAGTCAGGATCGCGCCCATCAGATCCGCCAGGCCTTCGATCGCGCGGCGCTGAAGCTGATCGACAACCTGAAGTCCGATCCGCTGATGGCGGAAAAAGCGGACAATATCAAAGCGTATCTGAAAAACGATGAGACTTTTAACCGCTATCTGGGTGAAGTATGGGCCGATCTGCGCGGCTGGGTTAAAAACGATGTTAATAGCGACGATTCACGCATTAAGCAGCGCATTGCCGAAGCCGGTCAGTGGTTTGGCGAAACGCTGCTCCACGATGAGGCGCTGCGCGAATCCCTGAACGAACATCTTGAGCAGGCGGCGCACCGGGTAGCCCCGGAGTTTGCCGCCTTCCTGACGCGCCATATCAGCGATACGGTCAAAAGCTGGGACTCCCGCGATATGTCGCGACAAATCGAGCTGAATATTGGTAAGGACCTGCAGTTTATCCGCATCAACGGCACGCTGGTTGGCGGCACTATCGGTCTGCTGCTGTGGCTGTTTTCACAGATTCCGTCGCTGCTGCATTTACATATTTAATTCAACTTTTTGTTTTTAATGTATTTCTTACATGAATACATATTAACCGTTAAAAACACATGGATATTTAGGTTGACCCTAAATTTATTGCAGTGTGAAGTGCTGAAATAGTGCGCGCATAAACGGCTATTTATGGCGTAGAGACTCAACAAGGAGCCCACCGATGTTGCAATGGATGACCCGTTTTTTCGCCCGCCATTCCGCCACGCTTTTCTTCCCGGCGGCGCTGATCCTGTATGACTTTGCCGCCTATCTGACCACCGATCTTATCCAGCCGGGGATTATTCACGTGGTGCGCGACTTTGACGCCGACGTGGCGCTGGCTCCCGCCTCGGTCAGCCTGTATATGGCCGGCGGCATGGCGCTACAGTGGCTGCTCGGGCCGCTCTCCGATCGTATCGGCCGCCGTCCGGTGCTGCTCACCGGCGCGCTGATCTTTACCCTGGCCTGCTTCGCGACCCTGTTCACCACCTCAATGGAGCAGTTCCTCGCCGCGCGCTTTGTTCAGGGCACCAGCATCTGTTTTATCGCCACGGTCGGCTACGTCACCGTGCAGGAGGCATTCGGCCAGACAAAAGCCATTAAGCTGATGGCGATTATTACCTCGATCGTGCTGATCGCGCCAATAATTGGCCCGCTCTCCGGCGCGGCGCTGATGCACTTCGTGCACTGGAAAGTGCTGTTCGGGATTATTGCCGTCATGGGGTTTATCGCCTGGCTGGGGCTGCTGCTGAACATGCCGGAGACCGTCCGGCGCGGCGACGTCCCCTTCAGCGCCAGCGGCGTGCTGCGCGATTTCCGCGATGTTTTCCGCAACCGCGTTTTTCTGTTCGGCGCCGCCACGCTCTCGCTCAGCTATATTCCACTGATGAGCTGGGTTGCGGTCTCGCCGGTTATCCTGATTGACGACGGCGGGCTGACCACCGCCGAGTTCGCCTGGACCCAGGTGCCGGTCTTCAGCGCGGTGATTATTGCCAACCTGTCGGTGGCGCGCTGGGTAAAAGACCCGACGCGTCCGCGCTTTATCTGGTGCGCGGTGCCCATCCAGATGACCGGGCTGGCGATCCTGATCCTCGGCAACCTGCTGTGGCCGCACGTCTGGCTGTGGTCGGTGCTCGGCACCTGCTTCTACGCCTTCGGCATCGGGCTGATCTTCCCGACGCTGTTCCGCTTTACCCTGTTTTCAAACGATCTGCCAAAGGGCACCGTTTCCGCTTCGCTGAATATCGTGATCCTCAGCGTCAGCGCGCTCTCTATCGAAGCGGCGCGCTGGCTGTGGTTTAACGGCGGCAGGCTGCCTTTTCATCTGCTGGGGGTGGCGGCGGGGATCGCGGCCGCGTGCTGTCTGGCGGGTTTATTAAGCCGGATACGCCAGCAGCCGGAAGCCGCGCTGGCGCAGGAGTAGCGAAAGGCGCTACTCCACGGTCCAGGCTTCACTAAAGCTCTCGTCGGCGAACAGCTCCGTCAGGCCGCTGATCTGTTTCAGGCGCAGCACCTCGTCTGCATCCATACCGAGCTCTTCGCCGATGCGCCGATCGTCCCAGCCCTGGCGATGTAAATCGCGGACGATATCGGACATCGCCGCGATCTGATGTTTGCCCCTGGCGCGATTATGGCGAATGGTGGCGGCGATGCGCTCTTTCTGCCCTTCGCGTTCGGCATTGATGAGCGTCACCGGAAGATAACCATGCAGGCGCCGGTTCAGCTCCGGGCGACTCTTACCAATCAGATGGCGATGAAAACCGTCCACGACCAGGTGCCGTCGCTGCTGGCGAGCCACCACTACCGGTTGGGTAAAACCATCCAGTTCGATAGAGCGTTCCAGCAGCTTTTTTTCCACCGTCGCCATCACGTTGGGGTTGTAGTCATTCGCCTCAACCGTTTTGGCCTCGACCCACAGCACGCAGTCCACCGGCTCGCGGCAGAAGGGACTGTGCTGGTGGATCAGGCTCTTCAGTTCGTTAATTGCTTTGATTTTCAGGTCAACATCGTCAAACGACTCGAGATATTCAATCACTGTCTTAGCCACATCCGGCGACATCAAAGCGTCCTCCACTCTTTACGTTTGTTACTCACCAGCCGACAGTAGCGCTCATAGTGCTTTGGCTGCGTCGGGCTGAACGACAGCATCCGGCACCAGAAATCGTTTTTCAGCAGCGTCTTGCAGATGCGGCGCCATGAGGGAACATCGCGATAGCCGAGATCTTTTTCCTGCTCGTCGGGAATATCGACAGGGAAACCGCGGGTCTGGTACCAGTGCAGATAAATAGCGATTTTATTACGGTAATGCTCGGCGGTTTTTGCCGGCATGCTGTCGAGCAGAAAGAGCGCATACTCGCGCCAGCTAAAATGCGCCGGTTTGCGGATTTTGGTCTTCAGCGCAAAGTAGTCGCCGCTGGCGTTGGCGTAAATCGCGCCGCTGTGCGCGCCGCATACCCGACGGCACATCCGCTCCCAGGTCTCCGGCTCAAGAATGTGATAGAGCCACAGCCCGCGCCGCTGCTCGGGGCCGAAGGGCTCGCAGACGCGCATATTTTTCAGCGGTACGCCGGCGCGGTGCATCAGGTCATAGAGCGGATTGTAGGGGAGGCGCGACTTATGATTAAAGATCCAGATGTCGCGGGTCCGCCAGTCATAGAGGGGATAGCAGGTATAGCTGAACCCTTCCGGCGAGGCGGTGGTCCAGGGTTTATCTTCCTCAAAGCGCAGTTTGGTCGGCGAGGTGAGCGCCATATAGCGATGCAGCGACTCGTCGGTGCGGATGCCGATCAGCGAAGCGAGGCTGCGCCCCGCAGCCAGCCAGTGGGAAAAGGCCGGTATAAACGCTTCAAAGGTCATTTCCGGCTGATAAAAAGGGAAAAAACCGGCATCGGTGATGGCGTCATCCGGCGGTTGCCTCACCCATTCTTCCCCGGCCCGCCAGGCGACCCATTCCGGCTCATGCTGCGATACGCCGCTCACCGTGGTCATCGGCAGCGCCACCCAGTAAAAGCGGCTTACCACATCCTGATAGCGCTCTTTCATATTTTGTACGTGCTGGATGGTTAATAAATACTGCGCTTCCCAGTCCACGAACAATACCGCAAACTTTTTCCCTTTTTTACGCGCAACGGCTGCCGCCAGATGAAATAATACCGTCGAGTCTTTACCACCCGAAAAAGATAAACAGACCTGCTCGAAAGTATCAAATACCCAATCCAGGCGCATCAGAGCAGCGTCAAAAACATTCATATTCAGTTTTACGCGTTTCATCCTTCACCCCTGATAAATGAATCGCCGTCAGAATGTACTTATAGGAAAATTCCGTAAGCCAGATAACCTGAAATCAGGTTCATAGATTATTCATCCAGATACCGAACATGCTGAAAAAAGGCGAGCGCAACTAAATGTTATTCACACCATAAAAATCATATTATCTCATTTAAATTCATAAAGTTACGAGAATAACTCCTATTATCTTCGTTTTCTCGGGAGTACTGTGATCTCAGTCACAATTCTCCGCCGAGCGAGGTCATCAATACCCTTTATTACGGCCAAAAACATCACGCCATATCGCAACTGACTCTCCGCGATCGGATATAATCAGCAGCCCCGATCCACCGTAACAATATTGATTAAGGAACGCCATGAGCGATATCGATCTCAGCCCGCCGCAACGCGACCTGCTGCGCGAGAAGCTGTCTAAATACTGCCAAGAGAATTTTGAGCTGGAACTGGAGCAATTTGACGCGGAATTCTTTGTCGACTTTATTGCGAAAGAGCTGGGTCCAATGTTTTATAACGCCGGGATTGATGCGGCCATCGCCACCCACCTTGCGTGGGGCGATCGGATTCAGGAAGAGATGGATCTGAAAAAAGTCTACTAGCGGAAGATCAATAAATACCCACAGTAAACAGGGTTATAATGCGACCTCTTTCATCATCTCCCGTGTACGGGGAAGGAAAACCATGTCGCTTATCACCGATCTACCCGCCATTTTTGACCACTTCTCCGCAGCCCGCCAGCAGGGTTTCCTCACGGTCATGGAGCTTAAAGAGCAAAACATACCGCTGGTTGGCACCTACTGCACCTTTATGCCGCAGGAAATTCCGCTGGCCGCCGGCGCGGTGGTGGTGTCGCTGTGCTCCACCTCCGACGAGACGATTGAAGAGGCGGAAAAGGATCTGCCGCGCAACCTCTGTCCGCTGATAAAAAGCAGCTACGGTTTTGGCAAGACCGACAAATGCCCCTACTTCTACTTTTCCGACCTCGTGGTGGGCGAAACCACCTGCGACGGCAAAAAGAAAATGTACGAATACATGGCCGAATTCAAAGCCGTGCACGTGATGCAGCTGCCGAACAGCGCCAGCGATGATGCCTCGCGAGCGCTGTGGAAAGCGGAAATTTTGCGCCTGCAGAAGGTGGTGGAAGATCGCTTTGGTACGCCGATTACCGAAGCCGCCCTGCGCGAGGCGATTATCTTCAAGAACCGCGAACGGCGGGCGCTGGCGAACTTTTATCGCGTCGGGCAGCTCAACCCGCCCGCGCTCAGCGGCAGCGATATTTTAAAAGTGGTTTACGGCGCGACCTTCCGCTTCGATAAAGCGGCGCTGATCGATGAGCTCAACGACATGGCCGATCGGGTACGCCAGCAGTGGCAAGAGGGCAAACGGCTGGAGGCGCGACCGCGTATTCTGATCACCGGCTGCCCGATCGGCGGCGCGGCGGAAAAAGTGGTGAAGGCCATTGAGGACAACGGCGGCTGGGTGGTCGGTTTTGAAAACTGCACCGGCGCGAAAGCCACCGAGCGCTGCGTGGAGGAGACGGGTGACGTTTACGACGCCCTGACCGAGAAATATCTCGCCATCGGCTGCTCCTGTATTTCGCCGAACGATCAGCGCCTGTCCCTGCTCAGCCAGATGGTGGGTGAATATCAGGCGGACGGCGTGGTGGATGTCATTTTGCAGGCCTGCCACACCTACGCGGTGGAATCGCTGGCGATAAAACGCCACGTGCGCCAGCAGCACGACATCCCCTATATCGCCATTGAGACCGACTATTCGACGGCGGATATCGGCCAGCTCAGCACCCGCGTGGCGGCCTTTATCGAGATGCTTTAGGAGCGCGCGTGACCATTACCGTAGGGATTGATTCCGGATCGACCGCCACCAAAGGCATCCTGCTTGAAGACGGCGTGATTCAGCGCCGCTTTCTCTGCCCGACGCCGTTTCGCCCCGCCGACGCCATCGTTGAGGCGTGGGAAACGCTCCGCGCTGGCCTGAGCGAGCGCCCCTTTTTAACCTTAACCGGCTACGGTCGCCAGCTGGTGGATTTCGCCGATAAGCAGGTCACCGAGATCTCGTGCCACGGGCTCGGCGCGCGCCTGCTGGCCCCGCAGACCCGCACGGTCATCGATATCGGCGGCCAGGACAGCAAGGTTATCCAGCTGGACGAGGCAGGTAATCTCACCGATTTTCTGATGAATGATAAATGCGCGGCGGGCACCGGGCGCTTTCTGGAGGTGATCTCGCGTACGCTGGGGGCCAGCGTCGAGCAGCTCGACAGCATCACCGACGGTATTGAACCCCATGCGATTACCAGCATGTGCACGGTATTCGCCGAATCCGAGGTCATCAGCCTGCGTTCGGCCGGGGTGCCGCCGGAGGCGATCCTCGCCGGGGTGATCAACGCCATGGCCCGACGCAGCGCCAATTTTATCGGCCGTCTGTCGGCGCAGGGGCCGCTGCTGTTTACCGGCGGCGTCAGCCACTGCGCGGCCTTCGCGCGGAGGCTGGAGGGGCACGTGGGTATGGCGGTGCAGACGCATCCCGACGCGCAGTTTGCCGGGGCGATCGGCGCGGCGCTGATCGGCTTACGTCAGAGGAGCCGCCGGTGACGGAATATCTGTTTTTATTTCACTCAACGGTGGGGGTAGTGCGGATGCGCAAAGCCCTGCAGGCGGCGGGAGCGTCCTTCCGGGTGAAGGACATTCCGCGCCAGCTGCGCGGCGGCTGCGGGCTTTGCATTTATCTGAGCTGTGAGCCGGGCGAAGAACAGAAGTGGATTCTCCCCGGCCAAACGGAAGCCCTGTTTCGCGTCGCCGGGGATGATTATCAGCTGCTGGCTCAGTTTCCGCCGCAGGCGTAACCAGCGCGCGAATCATCGCCCGGCGGCGTACAGCGAGCACAATATCCGGGTTTGTTCCCTCAGCCCAGCAGCTGGCGAACGCAGGATTTAAACACCCGCACGCCATCCGCCAGCGCGGCACGGTCGAAGCGCATCTCCGGATGATGCAGCCCCGGCAGCAGGTCGCAGCCCAGCCCCCAGAACCCGCCCTTCACCTGTGGACGCAGGCGCAGGTAGTGGAAAAAGTCCTCGCTGCCCGGCGTACTCTTCGCCGCCGTTAAGCCGGCTTCGCCAAACGTTTCCCGAATCGCCTGGCTGACGATAGCCGTAGCCTGTTCGTCGATAATCGCGGCGGGCATCTCCTTGACGATCTGGATATCGACGGTGGCGCCATAAGCCGCCGCGCTGCTCTCTATCGCCCGCACCACCCGCTCTTTCAGCGTCGCCATGCCGTCATTTTCCGCGCTGCGCAGATCCCAGCACACGTGCGCTTTCGCCGGCACCGAGTTGGTTACCCCTGCATCGCACAGAAAGCGCGTCGCTTTAGCGCTCCAGGTCAGCGAAGGCGCCAGATGAATCCCGTTTACCGCCTGCACCGCGTGCGACGCGGCATCCAGCGCGTTAACGCCCAGGTGAGGCCGGGCGGCATGCGCGGCTTTGCCGTGGAAATCGACCATCACCGTCGCCGAGGCGGAGTAGTACATCGCCGGCACCGCCTTACCCTTCGGACACTCCTCCAGCGGCCTGAGGTGGAAGCCGAACAGCATCTCCACGTCGTCCAGCGCGCCCGCGTCCGTCAGCGCGATAGCCCCGGTGCCCAGCTCTTCGGCGGGCTGAAAGAGTATTTTCAGCTTCCCGCGCTTCACCAGCCCTTCGGCGAGGATCTCTTCCGCGGCGGTCAACACCACCGAAGAGTGACCGTCATGACCACAGGTATGGCGAGCCTCTAAGCGGCCATCGATGATATGGCCCAGCGCATCCATATCCGCCCGCAGCGCCACGACCGGCCCCGGCTTACCGCTATCCAGCAGCGCAACAATGCCGGTGGTGCCGCCGACGTTGCGCTGAACCTGAAACCCCGCGGCTTCTAATGCATCGCCGATGTATGCCGACGTTTTGTGCTCCTCAAAGCCCAGTTCAGGGATTTGATGCAGATAGTTGAAATGCTCTAAAGTTCGCGACACGTCTTACTCCTTGCCTTCTATTATGCAATCACGCGCATGACCAGCATGGCGATAACGGCATTGATAATGCTCACCGCCATCAGCAGCGGCCAATATTTTTTCGGGACATCCGCCACGCCGAGCAGGCGCCCCATGTACTGAAGCTGCGAACCCATGAGGAAAATCGCCGGGATGAGAATCGTGATATCCGCCACGTTGAGGGTGCCTTTGCTCAACAGGCTCACCGCCACGCCGGTTCCCGCAGAGGCGGAAAGCCAGGAGGTCAGCAATACGGTAATGGCTTCACCCGGCAGGCCAAACAGGCCCATCAGCGGCGCGCAGACGTGGCCGATGATCTGCATCACGCCGAGCAAATTCAGCATTTCAGCGATCACGTAGGCCATTAATACATTCGGCATCAGATTGTTGATGGCGATATTAAATCCTTTGCGCGCGCCGATAACGAAAATATCGAACGGGTTACTGCCGACTTTTGCCGAATTATTCATTTTCAAAATCCCTTTTATAAGCGGTATTCAGAACCAGACGCGTGATTGCCGCGCCGACAAATTTCAGCACAAACATTAAAAGCAGCGGAATAATGATAGGAATGGTTAACGAAGCGAAAAGCGCTGAGCCAATCGAGAAGTAGTTATTAATCAGACCGGCGCCGGAATATTGCCAGGCGCCCATAATAACCAGATCCTTACGATTTATTTTGTCGCTATCATATAGCTCTTTGGTCAGCGCCGCCCCGGCATCGGTACTCTGTAAGTCGGTAATCAGCGCCAGGCCGGTATAACCCGGGATCCCGAGCAGCGGGCGAAGCAGCGGGGTCAGCAGCTTATGCGCCGCGCGGATCGCGCCGTAGTGGGTAAATATCTCCAGCAGCCCCAGCGCCAGCATCACCGTCGGCACCAGCGACAGGGCAAACAGGAAGCCGGCCTTGGCGCTGATGCCGCCGCTGCCGATAAAGGTGTTGGTTTCCGGCGTTTTCATGGTGCCGAACGCGCCGCCGAGGGTGGTAAAGTCAAACGCCCCCAGCCAGGCCATGCCTTCAACCTTAAACAGCAACCCGGAGAAAACTAACAATACGACGATCAGTGAAATCCAGGCTCCGGGCCCGACTTTCCACTCATTTGTCGTTTCGTCGGAGGAACATTCCAACGTTTTATTTTCACTCATACCCTGTCCTCTCACATAATGAAATGTTAGTGCGATTGTTTGCAATTTGAAATTATGTCAATTTATTGTTATTCGAATTTATTATTTTCACTGATAAGCTTTTCCATATTCCCTTAATCAGCATCATCACCATTTCTTATTCTTCAACTCCCCGAGCCTTGCCGCCTTAATAGCGCACCGGGAATAAGCGATGAGAATTTTCCTCCCTGTCAGTTTTTGTCCGAATTACGATTATCTATAACTTGCCGGGATGATAAATACCTGTGAAAGGGTGTTATTGTTGACCACAGGTCAACAAAGGAGCGAGAAACGATGTTGCATGAGAGGCCGATGAGCTATCTGTATGAAGTCGGGATTCAGGGAGGCATTCGCCGGGCCGCCGATATGCTGGGCATCAACCCGTCAGTCATCAGCCGCCAGATAGCGCAGCTGGAACGGGCGCTGGAGCTGCCGCTGCTGGAACGCCAGGGACGAAACGTGGTGCTGACCGAAGCCGGACGTCTGCTGGCGGAGGACTACTTCGAAAGCCGTCAGCGCCGGGAAAAGCTGGAAAGTCACCTGAAGGATTTACGCCATATGCGCGGCGGGACTATCTCGGTGAGGATTGGCGGCGGGCTGGTCACCACCTTTATTGAATCGGTGATGAGCACCTTTGCGCAGTCCTGGCCTAACGTATTCGTGGATATTATTGTCGGCAGCATGCAGGAGATGCTCAACGATATCGCCAGCGGTGAAGCGGATATGGCGGTCGCCTTCGGCCCCATCGGCAACCCGGAGCTTAAACGCCACAGCTTTCAGTGGGGCCCTATCTGCGCCGTGGTCTCGCCACAGCATCCCATCGCTGCCCTGCCCGCCGTCACCATCGATGAGCTCACGCAATATCGCCTGATCGCGCTCACCGACAGCTTTGGCCTGCAGCGCCATATGAACGCCATGTTTAAAACCGCCGGACGGCAGTTTCACCCGGCCTATCGCTGCAACCTCTTTTCCACCGCCATGAGCCTGAGCCAGGCGGGATTGGGGATCTCTTTTATGACCGCATACGCCGCCCGGGAGGCGATCGCCCATGGTATTCTGACCGCGGTCCCCATCGATCATCCTATCGCCAGCAGCGCCCAGTGCCACCTGCTACGCAACTCCGACCGCCGCTTTTCCCCGGCGGCGCATCATATGTGGCGGCTGCTGCACAACGCTTTTCGCGACGCGCAGCGGGCGCTGGCGGCCTGAGCTTATTCGGTCACTACGAATCGGGTTGGCGCAAAGCAGTTCAGCAGCCGATGCATAAGGAAGACCATGGTCAGCGTAACGATCAGCGCCACGGTGACGGAAGTGATGCGGTACAGATCGCTGAACACCAGGTCCTGGTCCGGATGCAGGTTCTGGCCGAACATGATGCCGATGGTGGTAATGCTGGCGAAGCCAACGCCGGCCCCCACCTTCTCCATCACGTGCAGGCGGGCGCTAAACGCCAGGCCGAGACCAATCAGCGGCATCATCAGCACCATATGATTGCTGAAGTCGTAGATAATCAGCTGCACCACCAGGATATAAAGGCAGGCCAGCACCACCCCCACCACGCGCCAGATCGAGCTGATCACCGCGCCGCGATAGTGCATCGGGAACAGAATTAAAATTCCCGCCATGAGCGCCGACAGCGAGTCGCTCAGGTCGCAGACCTGAAAGATCACAAAGATCATTGTCGCCACGCTGCCGGAGAGCAGCGATTCGTGGCGAATACGGGCAGCATCTTTTTCAATGCGCGGCGGCGGCTTGCGCGGTTCAACGTCCGGGATGAAGTAATTAAGCAATGCGCTAAGCGCCACCGCCATCACGCAGGCCTCCATATTGGAGAACATCAGGGTGTGCCAGTTACTGGTGGGATAGCTCATAAAGTTGAGCATCGTGCTTTGACACACCACGCCCATCGACCCCAGCAGAAACAGCGGCCCCTGGCTCATAAAGCGAAAGCGCATCACGTACAGGCCAAACACCACCAGCGTCATAATCACCGGCCACTGCGACAGATAGCCGACGATTAACACCATTTCGACGCAGTTTACCGCTGCGCTGAACACAAACTGCCGCGCCACGTGACGGTTAAATACCGGCACCAGCGACAGCAGCATCAGCGGATAAACCACGAAAAAGACGCCGTACTGTACGTCGTAGAAGGTCGAAATGCTCAGTGCGATAGTGCCGGCCACGGCGATGCGCAGCGTCTGGCGAAAATCGTTCGCCGTGTAGACGATGTTGCCGTGCGGGGTGAAGACCCGCGCCAGGGTATTAATAGACATAGTGCAGGAAGCTCACCAGATGGATCTGCGCGCCGGCGAAGGTACGGGCGAACGGGCCATCGCTGTTATAGAGCTGTACCGTCGCGCGGGCGCCGGTGGGCAGCGGCTTATCCAGCGGCTCGTCCAGGGCGACGTGAATGCGCATGCGCTGCGCGTCGCGCACCCAGCGGGTGGATTGCTCCGGCTGCGATAGCTGGCCGTTAACTTCTTCTTGTCCAGCCAGAATACCGGCATCGCTGCTGGTGACGTGCGCCGGGAAGACTTTCCCCGGCAGCGCATCAAACACCACCGCAGCATCGGTATTGACGCCGGTGTGGCGCAGGCTCTTCTCGCGGAAATCGGCGACGATATCGGTCTGATTGCTCACCAGCGCCAGCAGCGGCGTGGCGGCGGTGGCGTACAGACCGGGGTTAAGCTGCAGGTTGCTCACCATCCCGTCAGTCTCCGCGCGGACCTTCGTCCAGCCGAGGTTAAGCTGCGCCTCTTCCAGCGCGTTGCGGTACTTCTGCAGCGTGACGTTGCGCCCATCGTCGCGCTCGCCGCGCTGGATCAGCAGATTCTGGATACTGGCGTTGAGCGCGCTGACCGACTGCTCGCTGGTCTGCCAGGTGGTGCGCACTTTATCCAGATCCGACTGGGAAACGTTCTGCATGGTGCTCAGGCGCTGGTAGCGCTCGAAGGTCACCTTATCGTTGCGCGCGGTGTACTGGGCGGTGCGCAGGTTAGCGCGGGCAGAGGCGATCTGCGCGTCCAGCTGCTGGTTGCTCAGCTTCGCCTGTTCAAGGGCGATCTGCGCCGCTTCCACTTTATTGATAAACGGCGTCGGATCCAGTTCATAGAGCAGGTCGCCCTTCTTCACCTGGCTGTTGTTGTGCACATAGACATGGGAGACATAGCCGGAGACGCGCGACGAGACCGGCGTGACCACGCGCATCACGGTGGAGTCCGGCGTGAGCGGGATCCAGATATCGGCAACGATAAACCAGGCGAATATGGCCAGGAAGGCGGCAATACTCACCCTTACCCAGCGGGCAAATTTCTGTTCAGGGGTCATCATAGTGTTTTAGATCTTGTTATCTTCTTCGCGGATAGTCCGCAGATTGCAGGCGATTTGATTTAACGTAGCGCTAAAGGCGGCGAGCTGCGCTTCAGGGATAGTTTCGGTGACGCGCTGTTGATAGGTCTCAATCACGCGGTTCAGCTTCTCCAGAATAGCGCGGCCTTCCGCCGTCAGCGTCAGCAGGCGTATGCGTTTGTCATAAGGCGATGTAGAACGCAGCAGATAGCCCTGCTTTTCCAGCTGCGTGAGGGTGCGCATCAGCGGCGGCAGTTCAATGCCCTGCACCTCCGCCAGCTCGCTGACCGAGACGTTATCACCCAGCTGGTGCAGCTGCATCAGCACCGTCCAGCTTGACTGGGTCAGGCCGGTGTCGGTGATGGCAGAATCAATAATCGCGCGCCACTGGCGCACCACCATCGCCATGCGCATCCCCATCGGGCGGCGGGCAAACAGGTCGTCTTCGGTCATCTTTTTTTCCTCACTTAACGGTGAGGAAAATAATACTTATCACGGTAAGTATCAAGAAACGAAGAGTGGATAAGCATGAATTGATAAATTCTGTGAATGTATTATCCCCGGTCGCGCTCACGCTTACCGGGGCTACAGTTCTGCGCGGTCTGGTCGCCCGGACAGGCGCGTTAAGCGCCGCCTCCGGGGAAATCCCCGGTCGCGCTTGCGCTTACCGGGGCTACAGCTCTGCGCGGTCTGGTCGCCCGGACAGGCGCGTCAAGCGCCGCCTCCGGGGAAATCCCCGGTCGCGCTCACGCTTACCGGGGCTACGGCTCTGCGCGGTCTGGTCGCCCGGACGGGCGCGTCAAGCGCCGCCTCCGGGAAAATCCCCGGTCGCGCTCACGCTTACCGGGGCTACAGCTCTGCACGGTCTGGTAGCCCGGCCAGGCGCGTTAAGCGCCGCCTCCGGGAAAATGCCGGGTAAAAAATCGCACTTTTTAATTGATCTGATCCCGACGCAGCCCGACATCTTTTAGCTGTTCGTCGCTCATACGCTGCAATGTTCTGCGCGTTTGTTCACGAAGCCACCATTTTTTGATTATCCGCGCCAGAAATACGAAGCCGATAAACGGCTGTCTTGCCCGATTCTCGTGAAATTCCATCCTCTACCTCCTCACCTTGCCAGAGGCTTTATCTTCACGGATCCGCGGGCAAACAATACAGATTCACAAAATACTTTTCTTTAACATACAGATTCGCTAAAACGTACAGCAGACCTCATTTTTACCGCCAATCTGTACTGGTTTATTGATCTGTATGGCGACGATCAAGGATACAGCATGACCCGCTATCAACATCTCGCCAGCCTGCTGGCAGAACGCATCGAACAAGGGCTGTATCGTCCCGGCGAAAAGCTGCCGTCGGTACGCAGCCTGAGCCAGGAACACGGCGTCAGCATCAGCACCGTTCAGCAGGCCTACCAGACGCTGGAACAGCAGCAGCTGATCGTGCCGCAGCCGCGATCCGGCTATTTTGTGGCCCCGCGTAAAGCCCAGCCGCCGGTACCGCCGATGTCGCGTCCGGTCCAGCGTCCCGTCGAGATCACCCAGTGGGATCAGGTGCTGACCATGCTCGACGCCCGCCACGATAAATCGATTATCCCCTTCGGCGGCGGCTCGCCGGACGTCACTCAGCCGAGCCTGAAGCCTATCTGGCGCGAGCTGAGCCGGGCAATTCAGCACAACCTGAGCGAAGTGCTGAACTACGACGAGCTGGCCGGGCGTCGCGAACTGCGTGAACAGATCGCCCGCCTGATGCTCGACGGCGGATCGGTGGTCACCGCCAACGATCTGGTGCTCACCAGCGGCTGCCACAGCGCGCTGTCGCTGGCGCTGCTGTCGGTGTGCCAGCCCGGCGATATCGTCGCCGTCGAATCCCCTTGCTACTACGGCACCATGCAGATGCTGCGCGGATTAGGGCTAAAAACCATTGAGATCCCCACCGATCCGGAAACCGGGATCAGCATCGAGGCGTTAGAGCTGGCGCTCGATCAATGGCCGATCAAAGGGGTGATCCTGGTCCCCAACTGCAATAATCCGCTGGGATTTATCATGCCGGATGCCCGCAAGCGGGCGGCGCTGTGCCTCGCCCAGCGCCACGATATCGTTATCTTTGAGGATGATATCTACGGCGAGCTGGCGACCGAATACCCGCGCCCGCGCACCATCCATTCCTGGGATATCGACGGCCGGGTGATGCTCTGCAGTTCGTTTACCAAAACCATCGCTCCCGGCCTGCGCATCGGCTGGATTGCCCCCGGCCGTTATTACGATCGTCTGCTGCAGATGAAGTATGCCGCCAGCGGTACCAACGTCCCCTCCACCCAACTGGCGGCCTGTAACTTTATTCGCGAAGGCCACTATCACCGCCACGTGCGGCGGATGCGGCAGATCTACCAGCGTAATATGGAGATTTACACCTGCTGGCTGCGGGAGTTTTTCCCCTGCGGGATCTGCGTTACCCGCCCGAAAGGCGGCTTTATGCTGTGGGTCGAGCTGCCGGAGCAGGTGGATATGGTCTGCGTCGCGAAGCAGCTGTGCCGGCTGAAGATCCAGGTCGCGCCGGGATCGCTGTTTTCAGCATCCGGTAAATACCGCAACTGCTTAAGGATCAACTGCGCCCTGCCGCCGATAGATAAACATAAAGAGGTGATGGTACAGCTGGGAATGGCGGTGAAGGTGGCGATGGAGTGGGCGCCGGAGTGAGCTGCGCTGGCCGGTAGCCCGGACAGGCGCGTCAAGCGCCGCCTCCGGGGAAACGTTTCTATTATTTTAACCACGCGGGAATATTATATTCAGGTAAATACTCGACTGCATAAAAATCTTTCCTGTTACTGCCTTTTTGGCAAGTAAGCTCATAGAAACCCCATTTATCATTTTTATCTGTATAAAAAACGGTATATTTATCAGTATTAAAGCCAAAGTATTTTTCATTTTTATTCTTCACTTTTAGCTCACCGCATTTTGCTTCATCACGCCATTCATAATTGATGGTTCTGTTTAACACATAATAAGCAGCATCACCAAACAGTTTAGGAACAAGTAGAAACAAAAAAACTGACATAATAAAGGCACCGGTTAATGTAAATATTCGATACCCTTTCGCTTTATCACCGTAAATGATAAACAATCCATAACAAATTGGCTGTGATAACCACAAGAAAAACATAAGATATGCCGTGGCTTTCCAGCAATATTCTAACCATGGAGAGGACGATAGCTCCAGATTACTAATTTGCCAGAAAATACTGGCTGAATAGCTACTGGTAAATGTAAACACACCTGAAAAGACGGTAACCGCCAGACCGATTATTTTAAGAGTTTTTGCTGTATTATTTCTGGCAATATCTAAAACCGTCAAAATACTGCTAATGAGGATGAGGAGCGAAAAGAAAATCGCTAACCAATACGTTATAGTATTTACAAACACATTAGCAGACAACAATAAAAGCAAAAAAATTGACCATGCAGTTAGCGATAGAATACCAGCAAATCGAGTCAGTAAATGGTCGTTGCATGTACGTACAAAGAAGTTAATATATTCTCTAAGCCGAAATTCTTGAGTGCATGCGAAGATTAAAATAGATATAAAAAGAAACGCAACAAGGTAACTTTTCAACGGAAATTTATAGGGAATTAAATAGATGGCGATCGCTCCGTAGATAACCACCGCAGAGTCTAATTTTTTCTGTTTGAAATGTTTAAGAAAGGATTTCCAAATCTTAATAATTTCCATATTAAAACCTTATATGTTGAGTACAGGATTCACGAATTCATCTAAAACAGAGACTTAAGACAAATAATGCACATAGAGTGTAATGATTTCATCTGATTTTGTGTGTAGAATTTGCGCATCGCTATTTGATGAGAATCCCCAATGGCTGACCTGAACCTGAGTACCCTGACGGAAGCAGACATCATCACCAAACGCGTTATGCCCGCCATCCTTGATGCTGGCTGGAGCGACACAACGCAAATCCGACAGGAGGTCAAACTCCGGGATGGTAAGGTCATCGTGCGCGGTAAGGTTGCAGCGCGCAGAACGGTGAAATCCGCAGATATCGTGCTGTATCACAAGCCGGGTATTCCGCTGGCGGTCATTGAAGCCAAAGCCAACAAACACGAAATCGGCAAGGGGATGCAGCAGGGCATCGAGTACGCGCGACTGCTGGACGTTCCTTTCGTCTTCGCCACTAACGGCGACGGTTTTATTTTCCGCGATGCCACGGCAGCCGAAGGCGAGTTGCTCGAAAAAAGTATTACCCTTGACGAATTTCCATCCCCAACCGAACTCTGGCACAAGCTCTGCGTCTGGAAGGGCTACACCGCAGCCCAGCTACCGGTGATTACCCAGGACTACTACGACGACGGCAGCGGCAAAGCGCCGCGTTATTACCAGCTACAGGCCATCAATAAAACCATTGAAGCTGTTTCCGCCGGGCAGGACCGCGTTCTGCTGGTGATGGCGACCGGAACGGGGAAAACCTACACCGCCTTCCAGATCATCTGGCGCTTATGGAAAGCCAAAAGTAAGAAGCGGATCCTGTTCCTCGCCGATCGCAATATTCTGGTCGATCAGACCAAAAACAACGACTTCCTGCCGTTTGGCACGGCTATGACCAAGGTCGCCGGGCGCACCATCGACCCGGCCTTTGAAATCCACCTCGCGCTGTACCAGGCCATCACCGGCCCGGAAGAAGATCAAAAAGCCTTTAAACAGGTGGCCCCGGATTTCTTTGACCTGATTGTCATCGACGAATGCCATCGCGGCAGCGCTTCGGAGGACAGCGCGTGGCGCGAAATCCTCGACTATTTCAGCGCCGCCACGCAGGTTGGCTTAACCGCCACGCCGAAAGAGACTCATGAAATCTCCAGCACCGATTACTTCGGCGACCCGGTGTATATCTACTCGCTGAAAGAAGGTATCGAAGACGGCTTCCTTGCTCCCTATAAAGTGGTGCGCGTCGACATCGACGTCGATCTCCAGGGCTGGCGCCCGACCAAAAGTCAGACGGATAAAAACGGTGAGCTGATCGATGACCGTATCTACAACCAGAAAGATTTTGACCGCACGATGGTGATCGATGAGCGCACCGAACTGGTAGCGAAAACCATTACCGATTACCTCAAACGCACCAACCCGATGGATAAAACCATCATCTTCTGTAACGACATCGATCACGCGGAGCGGATGCGCCGTGCGCTGGTCAATCTCAACCCGGAACAGGTCAAAAAGAACGACAAGTACGTGATGAAAATCACCGGCGATGACGACATTGGCAAAGCCCAGCTGGATAACTTTATTAACCCCAAAAAAGAGTATCCGGTTATCGCCACCACCTCCGAGCTGATGACCACCGGCGTGGATGCCAAAACCTGCAAACTGGTGGTACTGGACCAAAACATTCAGTCGATGACCAAATTCAAGCAGATCATCGGCCGCGGCACCCGCATCGATGAACGCTACGGCAAGCTATGGTTCACCATCCTCGACTTCAAAAAGGCCACCGAACTGTTCGCCGACGAACGCTTCGACGGCATCCCGGAAAAAGTGATGGACACCACGCCGCAAGATATCGCCGACCCGGAGTCTGATTTTGAAGAGCAGTTTGACGAACACGAAGAAGAGACCGAAGACGACATCACCGGTGTCGATGAAGATCCCGCCCCGTATACCGTCACCGATTCCGGCGATGTCGGCCCGCTGCCGGAAGAGGACGAGAACAAAGTGCGCAAGTTTCACGTCAACGGCGTGGCCGTCGGCGTAATCGCCCAGCGCGTGCAGTATTACGACGCCGACGGCAAGCTGGTCACCGAATCCTTCAAAGATTACACCCGCAAAACGCTGCTCAAAGAGTACGCCTCGCTGGATGATTTCACCCGCAAATGGCAGGGCGCCGAGCGCAAACAGGCCATCATCAAGGAGCTGGAACAGCAGGGGATTATCTGGGAAGTGCTGGCGGAAGAGGTCGGTAAAGAGCTCGACCCGTTCGACATGCTGTGCCACGTGGTGTATGGTCAGCCGCCTTTAACCCGCAAAGAGCGGGCGGAGAACGTGCGCAAGCGCAACTACTTCACCAAATACTCCGACGCCGCGCAGGCGGTGCTGAATACGTTGCTGGATAAATACGCCGACGCGGGCGTGCAGGAAATAGAGAGTATTCAGGTGCTGAAGCTCAAGCCGTTCGACAGCATGGGTACGCTGCCGGAGATCATTAAAAGCGGATTCGGCGACCGCAATGGGTATAATCAGGCCATCAGCGAGCTGGAGAGCGAAATCTACCACTTACCGCCCCGCTCCGCGTAACCACTCCCCTTTTGCGCCTTCTGCTGCCACCGCGTAGCAGAAGGCCTTATTGTTAATGAAACATGGAACACATCATGTCAATCAGCTCGGTTATCAAATCATTACAGGACATTATGCGCAAAGACGCCGGCGTGGACGGCGATGCGCAGCGCCTCGGCCAGCTCTCCTGGCTGCTGTTTCTGAAAATCTTCGACGCCCAGGAAGAGGCGCTGGAACTGGAGCAGGATAACTACCAATACCCTATTCCGCAGCGCTACCTGTGGCGCACCTGGGCGGCGAACGCCGAGGGCATTACCGGCGACGCCCTGCTGGAGTTCGTCAATGACGACCTGTTCCCAACGCTGAAAAACCTCACCGCCCCCATCGATAAAAACCCGCGCGGCTTTGTGGTCAGACAGGCATTCAGCGATGCCTATAACTACATGAAAAACGGCACCCTGCTGCGTCAGGTGATCAACAAGCTCAACGAAATCGACTTCACCAGCGCCAGCGAGCGCCACCTGTTCGGCGACATTTACGAACAGATCCTCAAAGATCTGCAATCGGCGGGCAACGCCGGTGAATTCTATACCCCGCGCGCCGTCACGCGCTTTATGGTCGATCGCGTCGATCCGAAACTCGGCGAGTCAATTATGGATCCGGCCTGCGGCACCGGCGGCTTCCTCGCCTGCGCGTTCGATCACGTAAAAAACAACTACGTGAAGAGCGTGGCCGATCACCAGACGCTGCAACAGCAGATCCACGGCGTGGAGAAAAAACAGCTCCCGCACCTGCTGGCGACCACTAATATGCTGCTGCACGGCATCGAAGTGCCGGTGCAAATCCGTCACGACAACACCCTCAACAAACCGCTGTCGTCGTGGGATGAACAGTTGGATGTGATCGTCACCAACCCACCGTTCGGCGGCACCGAAGAAGACGGCATCGAGAAGAACTTCCCGGCTGAGATGCAGACCCGCGAAACGGCGGATCTGTTCCTGCAACTGATCGTTGAAGTGCTGGCGAAAAACGGTCGCGCGGCGGTGGTGCTGCCGGACGGTACGCTGTTTGGCGAAGGCGTGAAAACCAAAATTAAAAAGCTGCTCACCGAGGAGTGCAACCTGCACACCATCGTGCGTCTGCCGAACGGCGTGTTTAACCCGTACACCGGGATCAAAACCAACCTGCTGTTCTTTACCAAAGGCCAACCAACCAAAGAGATCTGGTTCTACGAGCACCCGTATCCGGCGGGCGTGAAAAACTACAGCAAAACTAAGCCGATGAAGTTTGAAGAGTTCCAGGCCGAGATCGACTGGTGGGGCAACGAGGCCGACGGCTTCGCCAGCCGCGTCGAGAACGAGCAGGCGTGGAAGGTCAGCATCGACGAGGTGATTGCCCGCAACTTTAACCTCGATATCAAAAACCCACACCAGGCGGAAACCGTCAGCCACGATCCGGATGAACTGCTGGCACAGTATGCGAAGCAGCAGCAGGAGATCCAGACCCTGCGCCACCAGCTGCGCGATATCCTCGGCGCGGCGCTCTCCGGTAAGGAGGCCAACTGATGGCGGTGGAAAAACTGATTGTCGACCATATCGACACCTGGACCACGGCGCTGCAAACCCGCTCCACGGCGGGGCGCGGCAGCTCGGGTAAGATCGACCTGTACGGCATTAAGAAGCTGCGCGAGCTGATTCTGGAGCTGGCGGTGCGCGGCAAGCTGGTGCCGCAGGATCCGAACGACGAACCGGCGTCTGAACTGCTGAAACGTATTGCGGCGGAAAAGGCCGAGCTGGTGAAGCAGGGGAAAATTAAGAAGCAGAAGCCGCTGCCGGAGATTAGCGAGGAGGAGAAACCGTTTGAGCTGCCGATGGGGTGGGAGTGGGTAACACTGGCGACCGTAGGTGAAATAGTCGGTGGAGGTACGCCAAAGTCAGATAATCCACAATACTGGGCCAAAAATGGTATTAAGTGGCTTACTCCGGCAGACCTATATGGGCTCAAAGGGAAGTACATTTCGTCTGGAGCCCGTGATATTTCACCCACAGGACTGTCAAACTCATCAGCTAGGTTAATGCCAAAAGGGAGTGTACTTTTCTCTAGCCGAGCACCAATTGGATATGTCGCGATAGCCGATGCAGAACTATCAACAAACCAGGGTTTTAAATCTTGTGTTCCATATATCAAAGATAGTGCAGAATATATATATTACTTCCTAATGGCATCAGCAAAAAAAATAGATGCAGAGGCAAGTGGTACTACATTTAAAGAAGTATCAGGGGCAATTGTATCGAAAATATTATTTCCTTTACCGCCATTAAGTGAACAACTAAAAATCGTCTCAAGGGCAAATGAACTTATGTCCCTCTGCGACCAACTGGAACAGCACACCCTGACCAGTCTGGACGCCCATCAACAGCTGGTTGAAACCCTGTTAACCACGCTAACCGACAGCCAGAACGCCGATGAACTGGCCGAAAACTGGGCGCGTATCAGCGATCATTTCGATACGCTGTTCACCACCGAAGCCAGCATTGACGCCTTAAAACAGACCATTCTGCAACTGGCGGTGATGGGTAAACTGGTTCAAAGCAGTGATGTTGTCGAGTATAAAAAGCTAAAAACGTTTCTTTCTTTTGGCCCAAGAAATGGGTTTTCTCCTGTAGAATCAAAAAATAATACTCGGATCAAAGTCTTAAAGCTTGGTGCAACTTCTTATGGAGAACTAAATATACAAGAATCCAAGTTTGTAGATATTGACATCGATAATAACAGTCATCTGTATATTAATGAGGGTGACATTTTAATTCAAAGGGGAAACTCTGCAAATTTTGTTGGCTGTAATGTTTTGGTAAAAGAAAATCACAAAAATATCATTTATCCAGATCTAATGATGAAAATAAGAACAAATGAAGATCTCTTACCCGAATATGCTTCTATTTGGCTATCATCACCTTTAGCCAGGGGATTTATGTGGGACAGAATGACTGGAACATCGGGAACAATGCCTAAAATCAGCAAGAAAGTAGTCGAAGAAATTCCGATTATAGTTCCATCTATTGCTACCCAGCAAAAATGCATAGCATTCGTGAATCTGGCTATCAAGATTTGCTCTGATCTTAAAATTCGTCTGCAAACTAGCCAACAAACTCAGCTCCACCTGGCCGACGCCCTCACCGACGCCGCCATAAATTAACCCGCCCTTCATAAACCAATAAAGCGGCTAAATAGCCGCTTTATTCCCATCACCAGAAATAATCCATCCCTTTATCCCCGCCGTTATTTTCATTCATTTTCAGCTGGACTTTCCGTCTATTCCCTGATGATATGTACAGGTATTTATCGCAAGACGCCCGTGCTGCAACACGAGCGCCTCGCTAATCACAATCCCTATTGAAAAGGAATAGAGACCATGACTACCCCGCATTCTATTGCAGAATTCACCGATCCAGAAGTCTCCCCGGAAAATAACCGTAAAGGCACCGTCAGTTACGCGAGCCGCTTTGAAGATCATCAGCGTATCCCGGCGATTATCATGAAAGGCCAGTGGCTGGCAGCCGCCGGTTTTGCCACCGGCGCCAAAATCGATATCAAAGTAATGGAAGGCTGTATCGTGATTACCGCGAAACAGCCGGAGCCGGAACTGGTGGAGTCTCTGCGCCAGCTGCATAAGCTATCGGCGCGCAAGCAGAAGCAGGTGCAGGCATTAATCGGCGCGATCGCCGGGCAGAAACGTAAGCTGGCCTAAGCTAAATTCCCCGGCGGCGCTGCGCTGACCGGGGCTACGGGATACCGGCCGTCTGCGGACCGGTAGCCCGGACAAGGCGCGTCAAGCGCCGCCTCCGGGATTTCTCTTCTCACGGCACCTAAAACCACATAATGCGCTCATATCACCGCATATTTTAAATCATACTGCCGTACTCAGCAGCGTAATATGCTGGATAATAACCCCGGAGCAGTAAACAATTAGCAAATGACCACTAAAGCCAAAATAACAAAAAGTTTTTTGCTAAATAACCAGCATATAAGAAAACCCCACCAATATATCTAACCGCCTGATTCACCAGCAAATATATACCATTTATTTTTGAAAAAACTGACCTGATTGCCTTCCTGTGATAATCCCGATAAATTCACTCATTCCCTATACGGGAAACTCTAAATATAAAAAACACAACAATATAACCGGGATGAATGTCATGAAAATAACCAAAGATCGGGTGGTTTACGCCATGTCGCGGGATAACGCTCCTGTCGCTACCGTCAGCAGCGGAAGTGAAGTGCTGTTCGAAACCTGCGACTGCTTCTCCGACCAAATCACCTCCGCCGATGCCGTGTTCAACGAGCTGGACTGGCAGCGCATCAACCCGGCGACCGGGCCGGTGTACGTCGAGGGCGCCGAGCCGGGCGATGCGCTCAAGGTCACCATCAAACGCATTACCCTGAGCAGCAATCAGGCGGTGATGGTCACCGCGCCGCAGCTGGGGGTGATTGGCGACGAGCTCGATGCTCCGAAGGTCACCATCGTGCCCATTGAAAACGACCATGCCGTGCTGCCCGGCAACGTGCGCGTGCCGCTTAATCCGATGGTCGGCGTGATCGGCGTCGCGCCTGCCGGGGAAGCCATCTCCTGCGGCACGCCGGATAGCCACGGCGGCAATATGGACTGCAAAATGATTACCGCCGGCAGCACCCTGTGGCTGCCGGTCAACGTTCCCGGGGCGCTGTTCGGGCTGGGCGATTTACACGCCGCGATGGGCGATGGTGAAGTCTCGGTCTGCGGTCTGGAAATCCCTGGCGAAGTGCTGGTCGAACTGACGGTGGTTAAAAACCGCCGCCTGCCGCTGCCGATGCTCGAAAACAGCGAGACCCTGTTTACCCTCGCCTCGGCGCTGACCCTCGATGATGCCGCCGCCCTGGCCACCCGCAATATGGCGCACTTTATCGCCGACAATACCTCCCTGGCGCTGGCTGAAGCGATCAGTATTCTGAGCATCGCCGGCGACCTGCAAATCTGTCAGGTAGTCGACCCGCTGAAAACCTGTCGTTATGCCTTACCGAAATCAGTGGCTGAACAGCTCTCCCTGAGCATCGAAGGGGAGCAGGCATGAGCGTCGAACAGTTTGGCTATAAGCAGGAGCTGCACCGGGCGCTGACCTTCCGCGACCTGCTGGTCTACGGCATGATATTTATGGTGCCCATCGCGCCGTTTGGCGTCTTTGGCTACGTCTGGGACGGCGCGCAGGGCATGGTGGCGCTGGCCTATCTTATCGGTATGGTGGCGATGTTCTTTACCGCCATGAGCTACTGGTCGATGTCGCGCGCGTTCCCGGTTTCCGGCTCGGTATACGCCTATGCCCAGCGCGGGATTCATCCCATTGTCGGCTTTTTTGCCGGCTGGCTGATCCTGCTGGACTATATTCTGGTGCCATCGCTGCTCTATATCGTCAGCGCGGCGGCGCTGGCGCCCATGCTGCCGGGCGTGCCGGGCTGGCTGTGGATTGTCGGCTTTATCGCGATTAACAGCCTGATTAATCTGCGCGGCATTACCTTTACCGCACGCGCCAATAACACGATTCTGATCGCGGAGATCGTGGTGCTGTCGGTGTTCGTCGTGCTGGGGCTGATTGCGCTCTACTCCGGCGCCGGGGCGGGCCATCTGACCCTCGACCCGCTCTACAACGCCGATAAGTTCAGCCTGCCGCTGGTGATGGGCGCGGTCTCCATCGCCGTGCTCTCGTTCCTCGGCTTCGACGGGATCTCCACGCTGTCCGAGGAAACGAAAGGCGGCGTGGATACCGTGGGTAAGGCATCGCTGGGCGCGCTGATGCTGGTCGGTTCGCTGTTTATCCTGCAAACGTGGATTGCCGCCGACCTGGCGCAGGGCATGACGTTCAGCAGCCTCGATACCGCCTTCTACGATACCGCGAATCTGGCGGGCGGCGGCTGGCTGAAGTACGTCACCATGTGGTCGACGGTGATCTCCTGGGGGATTGCTAACGCCCTGGTGGCGCAGGCCGCCGTGTCGCGTATTCTGTTTGCGATGGCGCGCGACAAGCAGCTGCCGCAGCTGCTGGCGAAAGTGCATCCGCGGCTGAAAACGCCTTACGTCAGCACCCTGTTTGTGGCGCTGATTTCGCTGGCTTCCGGCCTCTGGTTCTACGGTGATATCGATAACCTCAGCCGGCTGGTGAACTTCGGCGCGCTGATGGGCTTCCTGGTACTGCATATCGCCGTGATAAACCATTACATCATTCGTCAGAAATCGCGCAATCTGGTGGTACACCTGCTGTTCCCGGTGATTGGCCTGTGTATTATCGGCTTTGTTATTTATGAGATGGACGCGCAGGCGAAGGTGCTGGGGCTAAGCTGGCTGGCAGTTGGCGTGGTCTATTACCTGCTGATGCGCCTGGTGCTCAAGCGCAATGTGGAACTGAAGCTGGAAGGCTAACGCGATTTATCTCCCCGGCTCGCGCTGCGCTTAGCCGGGCTACAGGTTCCCAGCCGTCTGCGGGCCGGTAGCCCGGAGAAGGCGCGTCAAGCGCCGCCTCCGGGGTAATCATGAGGCAGGCTATTTCTTGTTAAGATCGCGAATCATCGCTTCTCTTAAGATCGCATTCAGTCGCGTTTGATAACCTTTCCCGGGACGTTTAAGCCACTCCATAATATCGGCATCAATACGGACAGAAGCCTGAGTTTTTAGCGGTCGGTAAAATTTACCGCGTACGGCATCTGACCACTGTGCGTCGTCTGTGGCGGGAATATCGCTATAATCGATTTCATCATCCGTTTTGTTGGCCAGCGCTTTAAGCTCATCGGCTCGCTTAGCCGTAAGCGTATCCGGATTGTCACGTTTATGTTTAACCATGTTCATAACGATTTCTCTCTTTGCTGTCCGCCTTCCGGGCGCTGATAATACGAATGACCTCTGTTCCACTTTCAAAACGGACCGAATGCGCAACCATGATAACAATGACCCCATGAACGAGACCGATAGTTTGCCAGCGATATTCACCATTCTCATAACGATCCTGTCGGGAAAGATGCCGGGGATCGTCAAAGACGAGCACCGCTTCTTCAAACCGGATTCCATGTTTTCTTAGATTACTTCTTGCCTTGTTCGCATCCCATTCAAACTCCATTGGCATCATATTCATCCTGATTGTATATACAAAAAAGTATAGACAATTATCCAGCGATAATACTCTCAACGTTGGAAAAAACTTCACATTTTTAAAGCAGGAATTGTAAGAGATGTTCCCGGCTCACGCTGCGTTTAGCCGGGCCACCCGAGCGCACGGGCCGGTAGCCCGGACAAGGCGCGTCAAGCGCCGCCTCCGGGGAAACAACGCGCAATACAGCCTCCACTTTTCCCCGGCTCGCGCTGCGCTGACCGGGCTACGGGTTCCCGGCCGCCTGTTCGTCCTCGCCAAAAAACACCATACCTTTATAGGGCTGCTTCCGGCACGCCGCCAGGCGCTGGGCGAGATTGCCAACGTGCAGCTCCAGCTTGTGGCCGTCCGGGTCGAGAAAATAGTGCGACGCGCCTTCGCTTTTATTGGTTTTCCATACCGGGACGCCAGCCGCATTCAGACGCCCGGCAAAAAGTGCGAAATCCGCCTCCGCAATGCTGAACGCGTAGTGGGTGTAGTCGCTCTCCTCCGGCGAAATGACGCGCCGCTGCGGGTCCAGCGACAGGCACAGCCAGAGGTCGCCGCAGGAAAAATACGCGCCTTTATCCCAGCGCGCGCGCAGCGTCATCCCGGGCAGCTGCTGATAAAACGCCACGCTCGGCGCCAGCTGGCTAACCGCCAGGGTCAGATGGTTTAATCCGCTTAACATGGCTTCTCCTCTAATGACGTTACGATTTGCTGGCGCAGCCACCGATGCGCCGGGTCGCGATGCCAGCGCTCGTGCCACAGCATCAACATATCAAATCCGGCGACCGCCAGCGGCGGTTCGACCACCGTCAGACCCGCAGCTCCGCTCACCAACCGCTCCGGCAGCACCGCCACCAGCTCGCTATTGCGCAGCGTCTCCAGCATAAACAGGAAATGTGGCACGGAAAGGACAACCCGCCGCGCCAGCCCGAGATTCGCCAGCGCGCTATCGGTCGCGGCGCTGAATCCACCGCCGTCCGGCGAGACAATCACCTGCTCCAGCTGGCAGAACTGCGCCAGGCTTAACGCCGACCGCAGCGCCGGGTGCCCGGCCCTGCCCGCCAGCACGTAGCGTTCGCGGAACAACAAACGCTGATGCAGCCCGGGCGGCGCGCCGTCTCGCGTGTGAAAAAATAGATCCACTTCGTCGCGATCCGCCTGCTGTACCAGCCGCGCGGGCTGTAGCTCAAACAGCGCCAGGCGGCTGGCCGGAGAGGCGATGCGCAGGGTATTGAGCACCGGCAGCAAAATCGCCGACGCCATATAGTCGGTCGCCGCCACCCGCCAGGTCTGCGCCGCCGTGGCCGGGTCGAAAGGCTGAACCGGCGCTACCGCCAGCTCCAGCGCCAGCAGCGCATCGCGCAGCGGCCCGCGTAGTTCATCGGCGCGGGCGGTGGGCTGCATTCCGCGCGGCCCCGGCAGCAGCAGCGGGTCGGCGAAAATCTCCCGCAGTCGCGCCAGCTGCACGCTGACCGACGGCTGCGACAGGTTGAGGCGCTGCGCCGCGCGGGTGACGTTATTTTCGCTGAGCAGAACGTTCAGCGTGCGCAGCAAATTGAGATCCAGCCCCTGGAGATTAATCATCGCTATACCTGTTATTGAAGCAATTCATTTCTACTATAGCGTCGCCGACTCTACTCTGCAGCTCTCCATTGCTCAGAGGTGATTTCAATGAAAATACTACTGGTTTACGCCCATCCTGAACCGCATTCGCTTAACGGCGCGCTGAAAGATTTTACCGTGCAGCATCTGCAAAACGCCGGCCACGACGTGCAGGTGTCCGATCTCTACGCCATGCGCTGGAAGGCGGGATTTGATGCCGACGACAGCAGCGCGCCGCCGGTCGGTGAAAGCTGGCGGGCAACGCGGGATTCGCAGTACGCCTTCGCTAACGGCACGCAAAGCGCGGATATCGTGGGCGAACAGGAGAAGCTGCTGTGGGCCGATACGGTGATTTTTCAGTTCCCGCTGTGGTGGTTTTCGCTGCCCGCCATCATGAAGGGCTGGATTGATCGGGTCTACGCTTACGGCTTTGCCTACGGCGTCGGCGAGCACAGCGAAACCCACTGGGGCGATCGCTACGGCGAAGGCACGTTCGCGGGGAAACGGGCGATGCTGGTCGTTACCACCGGCGGATGGGCGGAACACTACGCGCCGCGCGGAATTAACGGGTCTATCGACGACATCCTGTTCCCCATTCAGCACGGGATGCTGTTCTATCCCGGCTTTGAGGTGCTGCCGCCGGTGGTGTTCTACCGCACCGACAAACTCGATGCACAGCGCTTCGCCACGCTGCGCGAGGCGCTGGCCCGGCGGCTGGATACCCTCTCCGAAACGCCGCCCATTCCCTTCCGTCGGCAGAATCACGGCGACTATCAGATCCCCTCTCTGAACCTGCGTCCGGAGCTGGCGCCGGGAGAAAACGGCCTCGCTATCCACGTGAAGCCTGTGTGAATCTCGGTGGGTGATATTCGCGGCGCGGCGAATATCACCACAATTCATAAGGTGAACTGTGAGCCTCCACGCAATAACGTCATCCCGTCCCGCTGCGCCCCTTCGCATATTGATAGCGATCAAGAATAATCATACCGTCTGGTCGGTATGATTCGGGCCATGAATATGGAAGCCCAACATCGTAAAAAAGATCCCGTCCGCCTGCATAAGCAACTGCTGGAATCCGCCGCCACCATCGCCGGCCGGGACGGTATCGCCTCGCTGTCGCTGAACGCCGTCGCGCGCGAAGCGGGCGTCAGCAAAGGCGGTTTACTGCACCATTTCCCCAACAAGCAGGCGCTGATTTTCGCCCTCTTTGCCCGCCTGCTGGCGATTATGGAAGAGGCGATTGCAGAGCTTATGGCCGCGGATAACGTCTCTTATGGCCGCTTTACCCGCGCCTATCTGCGCTATCTGTCGGCGCCGGAACTCACGGATACCCAGGAGAGCCGCCAGCTGATGGTGCTGTCGCTGGCCATGCCGGATGAACCGGTGCTGCGAAAATGCTGGCGCGACTGGATGCTGGACCATCTGGCGAAAGGCGATGAACTGGACAATAGCCATACCGGCACGCTGGTGCGCTATGCAGCGGACGGCATCTGGCTATCGGAATTAACCGAGGGGCGCACCATGAGCCCCGGGCACCGGCAGTCGCTGGTCAGCGATCTGACGAAGATGACGCTTCCTGCGTGAAGCATATATACACTAAATAATTCGCGTTGCAGGAAGGCGGCAAGGGAGCGAATCCCTGGGAGCATAGATAACTATGTGACCAAGGTGAGCGAACGCAGCCAACGCACCAGCAACGTGAAGTATGACGTGATAGATTGAGGCCACGATGCGCTATAACATCCATGGCCGTCTTATTTATGATGCAATGGACGGCACGCTAACGTTACCGGGAAGCGATGAGGCGGACAGCCAGCTGTCCATCACCGCCAACGCGCTGCTGTGGTTCTTCCTGCGCCACACCGAGGTGGTCAGCCGCGATGAGGTGCTTAAAAAAGTCTGGGATGACAACGGGTTAACCTCATCCAACAGCAATCTCAATCAGTACCTGAGCATGCTGCGCAAAACCTTTCGCCACTACGATATCGACAATATTATCGTCACCGTGTCGCGCGGACTGCTGCAGCTCAATCCGGATCTCACCATCGAGAGGCTCGACGCCAGCCCGGAGCCGGAGCCGCCGCCCGCGCCAAAAGCCGAGCCAGACCCGGCCGCGGTCCCGGAAGAACAAAAGACCGTTTCCAGCCGCCACGCGCGCGGTACCTGCTGGTATCTCGCCGGCGGCTGCCTGCTCACCATCGCCCTGCTGCTGGTGGTCTGCAGTTTTCTCGGCGGCAGCACATCGCACCCCATCACCCTGACGCAAATGCGCCACAGCCAGTGCGAGCTGCTGGCCAGCGATGAGATGCTGCGCTCCGTTGCCGGAACCGCCTACGGCAAGAATTTTGATGCCGTGCGCCAGCGCCTGAAGCTGGAATGCAAGCCCGGCGAACGCTTCGTCTTCTTCTATGGCGACCGGCTGGAAACCAACGGCCTGGGCCGGGTATTCCTCGCCCACTGCGCGATGCATGAAGATAACCCGTTCAGCTACTGCGATAACTATTTTTACTATTCATGGAAACCGCAATGAGACTCGCCCCGCGCCCCTTTTTCGCCCTCTCCAGCCTGGTATTTATTGCCGCCGCCGGGTTCTGCGCCTGGAAGCTGCTGCCGGTCGAGAACGGCGGGGTGATGAGCTGCTCGACCAAAGCGATTATGCGCTTTGAGAACATGGAGAAGGAGAACGTTAACGGCAATATCCATTTCAACTTTGCCGCCAACGGCAAAGGGTCGATGGTCGTCGAGGGCTACACCGATTCCGCCGCCGGCTGGCTTTATCTCCAGCGCTACGTCAAATTTAGCTACACCAGCAAACGCATCTCCACCACCGAGCGCCACTATCGCATCAGCAAGTGGGAATCCAGCGCCTCGTCCATCGATGAGTCGCCGGACGTAATCTTCGACTATTTTATGCGCGAGATGTCCGACAGCCACGATGGCCTGTTTCTCAACGCGCAGAAGCTCAATGAGAAAGCCATTCTTCTCAGTTCTATCAACTCCCCGCTCTACGTCTGCACGCTGAAGTCCGGCAGCAAGCTTGACTAAGCTCACACCCGCTTTTCCTTCCTCGCTTTCCCGTGAGTAAAACCGCACGTTTTGCATTTAGCCTGCCGAAGAAAACGCGATCCTCCCCACACTTCATACATCGTCAAATTACCCCCGTTCTGCAATAAATTAGCAACTTATTAACATCAATCCGCCTCCGGTTAAATGGTGAAAAAAGCGCCACAATCGTCACTGAATTCGCCCCGCCATCGCAGCACAAATGCATAAATCAGCGCCTTAACCAACCTAAATCACAGAGCAAAAGACTAAAAATACCACTCTAGCAGATTTAAATTTCACTTCACTCGCCATTCCCTATAGTGAATCCCGAACGCCGCATCCGCGTCCTGACGCCGTTACGCGGTCGGTTTTCCGAATCACAAAACTGTTCTGGAGGAGAAACCATGGGTGATGCATTAGGGCTTATCGAAACCAAAGGTCTGGTGGCCTGCATTGAAGCCGCGGATGCGATGTGTAAAGCCGCCAACGTCGAGCTGATTAGCTATGAAAACATCGGCTCGGGGCTGGTGACCGTCATGGTGAAGGGCGACGTCGGCGCAGTGAAAGCGGCGGTGGATTCCGGCGTCGAATCCGCGCAGCGCATCGGTGAAGTGGTGACCTCGCTGGTTATCGCTCGTCCGCATAACGACATCAACAAAATCGTCATTAAACACAAGGCCTGATGGCCAGGAGAACGCAAATGGGTGATGCATTAGGTCTGATTGAAACCAAAGGGCTGGTGGCCTGTATCGAAGCGGCGGATGCGATGTGTAAAGCCGCCAACGTGGAACTGATTGGCTATGAAAACGTCGGCTCCGGCCTCGTCACCGCGATGGTGAAAGGCGACGTCGGCGCGGTGAAAGCGGCGGTGGATTCCGGCGTCGAATCCGCGCAGCGCATCGGTGAAGTGGTGACTTCGCTGGTTATCGCCCGCCCGCATAACGACATCAACAAAATCGTCTCGCATTACAAAATCATGGATTAACCGGAGAAAAACCTGATGAAAGAAGCGCTAGGGCTTATCGAAACCAAAGGGCTGGTGGCCTGTATTGAAGCGGCGGATGCGATGTGTAAAGCCGCCAACGTGGAGCTGATTGGCTATGAAAACGTCGGCTCCGGCCTCGTCACCGCGATGGTGAAAGGCGACGTCGGCGCGGTGAATGCCGCGGTGGATTCCGGCGTGGAAGCGGCAAAACGCATCGGCGAAGTCGTCACCTCTCGCGTCATCGCGCGTCCGCATAACGACATCGAAAAAATCGCGGCGCAGCACAAAGCATGACCTGACAGGGCGCGCCCCGTCTCCACTCTTTTAGTCTGATGAAGGATAGACTCATGATTGAACTGGATAACGATTTGCAGTCCCGGCAGAACGCCCGGGAGCTGGTGCGCAATGCCAAAAAGGCGCAGGCGATTCTGGCCACCTTTTCGCAGCAGCAAATCGACGCCATCGTGAAGAACGTGGCCCAGGAAGCGGCGCATCATGCCGAAGCGCTGGCGAAAATGGCCGCGGAAGAAACCGGTTTTGGCAACTGGCAGGACAAAGTGCTGAAGAACCGCTTCGCCTCGCTGCGCGTCTACGACGCCATCAAAGATATGAAGACCGTCGGCATCATTCATGACGATCCGCTACAAAAAGTGATGGACGTGGGCGTGCCGCTGGGGGTGATTTGTGCGCTGGTGCCGTCGACCAACCCGACCTCCACCGTCATCTACAAAACGCTGATTGCCCTGAAGGCCGGCAACGCAATTATCTTCTCCCCGCATCCCGGCGCCCGCCAGTGCAGCTGGAAAGCGATTGAAATCGTGAAGCGCGCGGCGGAAGCGGCAGGGGCACCTGCCGGTAGCGTCGACGCCATTAGCCAGCTGACCCTCGAAGCCACCTCAGAGCTGATGCACAGCAAAGACGTGTCGCTGATCCTGGCGACCGGCGGCGAAGGCATGGTGCGCGCCGCCTACGCGTCCGGCACGCCGACCATTAGCGGCGGCCCGGGTAACGGCCCGGCGTTTATCGAACGCAGCGCCGATATCCCCCACGCGGTGAAAGATATCATCACCAGTAAAACCTTCGATAACGGCGTGATCTGCGCCTCCGAGCAGTCAATTATCGTCGAACGCTGCATCTACGACGAAGTGCATCGCGAACTGGAAGCCCAGGGCGCGTACTTCATGAACGAAAGCGAAGCGGCAAAAATGGCGGCCCTGCTGCTGCGCCCCAACGGCACCATCAACCCCAAAGTGGTCGGTAAAACCGCGCTCTATCTGAGCCAGATGGCCGGCTTCTGCGTCCCGGCCAGCACCCGGGTGCTGATTGCCGCGCAGACCACGGTATCGCATTCCAACCCCTACTCGCGGGAAAAACTGTGCCCGGTACTCGGCCTGTACGTCGAAGAGGACTGGAAAGCCGCCTGCCACCGCGTCGTGGAGCTGCTGACCAACGAAGGCCTCGGCCACACGCTGGTGATCCACACCCGCAACCAGGACGTCATCCGCCAGTTCTGCCTGGAAAAACCGGTTAACCGCATTCTGATCAACACCCCGGCGGCGCTGGGCGGCATCGGCGCGACCACCAATATCACCCCGGCCCTGACCCTCGGCTGCGGCGCGGTCGGCGGCGGCTCCAGCTCAGACAACGTCGGGCCGATGAACCTGCTCAACATCCGCAAAGTGGGCTACGGCGTGCGCTCCATCGATGAGCTGCGCGCGCCGGGCAGCCGCCCGGAACCGCAGCCGACCATCGTCAGCCCGGCGGCCGGCCCGAACCGCAGCATCTTCGACGATGAGCGCTTTAACGCCCCGGTGACCGCTGCCACCGCAGCCCATCCGGCCAGCGCCGACGATCGCTTTGCGGCTGCCGCCGTCGTCGGCGCGGACAGCGAGATTAATGAGCAAAACGTGGAACGCGTCATCCGCCAGGTGCTGGAACGCCTTGGTAAGTAACACATTGATATAAGGCGATAAAAACAATGATTCTCGCAAAGGTAGTCGGACATGTCGTCGCCACGCAGAAGTGCGATGAGCTACGGGGCAGCAACCTGCTGCTGATCGTCAAATTAGATGATGACCAGCAGCCGATGAAAGACCAGACCTGGGTTGCCGTTGATAGCGTCGGCGCCGGTATGCACGACATCGTGCTGGCCGAAGAGTACCTGGCGCTCAACAAAGAGCGCTACAAGGCCATGTCGGTGGTCGCCATTGTCGAGAACGTGTTTCGGGACGCTTAAGGAGTCAATAACCCAATGAGTGAATTTTTGCTGAAACCCCGGATTCGCTTTGGTCAGGATGCGCTTGCCATCCTGAACGAGCTGCCCGCCCGCAACGTGCTGCTGGTCACCGACCAGGCGATGGTTAAGTTTGGCCTCGCCGATCGCGTCACGCAGATCCTCAATGCGCGCGGCATCGCTTTCCAGGTCTGGGACGACGTGGTGGCCGACCCGGATATCGCCACCGTGGTGCGCGGTATGAAGCGGATGGATAACAGCTATCCGGATCTGGTTATCGCGCTGGGCGGCGGTTCGGTGATTGATGCAGCCAAAGCGGTTATTTTCGCCCTGGCGCAAACCCGTCCGGACGCTCACCGCGAGCCGCCCTGCTTTGTGGCGATCCCCACCACCAGCGGCACCGGCTCTGAGGTCACCGCCTTTTCAGTGGTGAAAGCCCATGCCGAGAAGCTGGTGCTGGTGGACCCGTCGCTGCTGCCGGATATCGCCATTCTTGACCCGGCGCTGGTGGCCTCGGTGCCGCCGGCGATCACCGCCGATACCGGGATGGACGTGCTGTGTCACGCGCTGGAAGCCTATGTCTCCCTCGCCGCCAGCGACTTTTCCGATGCGCTGGCGGAGAAAGTGGTGCAGCAGGTATTTCGTTTTCTGCCGACCTGCTGGCGCAACGGTGGCGACCTGCTGGCGCGGGAAAAGATGCACAACGCCTCCTGCATGGCGGGCATGGCTTTCACCAACGCCTCGCTGGGCATCACCCACAGCCTCGCCCACGCGCTCGGCGGCGTGTTTCGCGTCCCCCACGGCCGCGCTAACGCCCTGCTGATGGCGGACGTGGTGGCCTGGAACGCCGATTATCACGGGCAGTGCGATACCGATGCCGCCCGCAAATACGCCCGATTAGCCCATCTGCTGGATCTGCCCGCGGCCACTACCCGCCAGGGCGTCGCCAGCCTGCTGGTCGCCATTCAGGCGCTAAAAGACGAGATGAGCATGCCGGCCGGCATTCGTGATACCGGCGTCATTGCCGCCGAATTTGAACAGCGGCTGGCGGAGATGGTCGGCCAGGCGCTACGCGACAGCTGTACCCCGACGAACCCACGCGCGCCGGACGCTCACGCACTGACCGAACTCTATCGCCGGGCATGGACCGGCAACGCCGTTCAGGGCCACTGATAACAAGATTTGGAGAACCTTACCTATGGCACACTACAGCTTAACGCCGCGCGTCAAAGTGTTGGCAGAACGTTTACTCTCACAAAAAAGCACCCTGTGCACCGAACATGCCACCACGCTCAACGCCCTTGATGGCGATATCGCCGGGGTTCCCGCCGCCGTCAAACCGGCGCGCCGCTTCTATGAACTGATGCGCCAGCTGCCGCTGTGCATCAGCGCCGACGAGCTGATCGTCGGCAACCAGACCCGCAAACCGCACGGGGCGATTTTCCACGAAGAGAGCGCCGTCCGTCGCCCGTCCGCGTTCCAGTTCCTCAACCTGAATAGCGATCTCGACTCCCCGGATTACAAGCTGGTGATGGAAAAAGGCGTGCTGGCGATAAAACATCAGCTGGAAGAGAAAACCCGCGCGCTGGGCAGCGCCGTCAGCCGCAGCGGCATGGATGAAGTCAACGGCTGCCGCGCGGCCATCTACGCCTGCGATGCCCTGCTGGCGCTGGCGCAAAACCTGGCCAACAGCGCCGAACAGCTGGCCGCCGCGGAAACCAACGCTTACCGCCGGGCGGAACTACTGGACAGCGCCGCCATCCTGCACCACGTTCCGGCGCATCCGGCGCGCAGCTTCAAAGAGGCGTGCCAGGCCTTTTATCTGTTCCAGCTGGCGCTCCAGCTCGATAACGGCAGCTACGCCGTCAACCCGGAAGGCGCCGACAAAGCCCTGCTGCCTTACTACCAGCACGATATCAACAACGGTGCGCTCTCCCCGCAGCAGGCGTATGAAATCGTCGAATCGCTGTGGTTCAAGCTGGCGGAGCTGTGCGAAGTGCGCGCCGCCTGCGCGATCGACGGTTATCCGATGTTCGACGCCCTGCTGCACGGCGCAAGCCTTGAGAACGCGCGCATTAACGAACTCTCCGACATGTTCCTCAGCGCGCAGCACAACCTGAGCGCCCTGAATCTGCCGGTGCGTTTGTTCAAGGGCGTCCAGCACGTTTCCGCCGCCCCGTTTGCCGCCGCCGGCGAGACGCCGGCAGCAGAAGGGCTGACCCCGCGCATGCAGCGCCTGCGTAACCACTACCTGACCGTGCGCCCGAGCGTCTCTATCTACCGCGCGCTGGCCTTTACCGAAGTGGTCAAAGCCAACCCCGGCATGCCGACGATTCTGCTGCGCGCCAAAGCCTTCCGCCACGCCTGCGAAACCGCACCGATTCTGATTCAGGACGATGAGCTGATCGTCGGTCATCCGTGCGGCAAGCCGCGCGCGGGCGCCTTCTCGCCGGATATCGCCTGGCGCTGGGTGCGCGACGAACTCGATACCATGAGCACCCGTCCGCAGGATCCGTTTGAGATCAGCGAAGCAGATAAAAAAACCATCCGCGAAGAGATCGTCCCGTTCTGGGAAGGCCGCTCGCTGGATGAAATCTGCGAAGCCCAGTACCGCGAAGCGGGCGTATGGGCGTTCAGCGGCGAGACCTTCGTCAGCGACCTCTCCTACCACCAGATCAACGGCGGCGGCGACACCTGCCCGGGCTACGACGTGCTGCTGTTTACCAAAGGGATGAACGGCATTAAAGCCGACGCCGAGGCGCATCTCGCCAGCCTGAGTATGGAAAACCCGGAAGATATCGACCGCATCTACTACTACAAAGCGGCCATTGAAACCTGCGAAGGGGTGATTAACTACGCGCACCGCATCGCCGCCCGCGCCCGCGAACTGGCCGCGATTGAGCAGAACGCCCAGCGCCGCGCCGAGCTGCTGACCATCGCCGAGGTGAACCAGAACGTGCCGGCGAATCCGCCGAAAACCCTGCAGGAAGCGCTGCAGAGCATCTGGACCGTAGAGTCGCTGTTTGAAATTGAAGAGAACCAGACCGGACTGTCCCTGGGACGCGTAGACCAGTACTGCTACCCGATGTTTGAAGCCGATATCCGCGAAGGCCGCCTGACTCACGACACCGCGCTGGAGCTGCTGCAGGCGTTTATCATCAAATGCGCCGAGCTGATGTGGATGTCCAGCGAGCTGGGGGCGAAATATTTCGCCGGCTATCAGCCGTTTATCAACCTGACCGTCGGCGGTCAGAAGCGCTCTGGCGGCGATGCCTGTAACGACCTGACCTACCTGATCATGGACGCCGTGCGCTTTGTGAAGGTTTACCAGCCGTCGCTGGCCTGCCGTATTCACAACCAGTCGCCGCAGAAGTATATGGAAAAAATCGTCGACGTCGTCAAAGCGGGGATGGGCTTCCCGGCCTGCCACTTCGACGACTCCCATATCAAGATGATGCTGCGTAAAGGCTTCGATTTCGAAGACGCCCGCGACTACTGCCTGATGGGCTGCGTCGAGCCGCAGAAATCCGGCCGCATCTATCAGTGGACCTCCACCGGCTACACCCAGTGGCCCATCGCCATTGAGTTCGTTTTAAACCGCGGTCGGATGGTGCTGTTTGACAGCTATCAGGGGCTGGATACCGGCGACCTGCGCGACCTGCACACCTTCGAGGATTTCGACGCGGCGGTGAAAAAACAGATCGCCCATATCGTACGCCTGTCGGCGATCGGGACGGTCATCAGCCAGCGCGTGCACCGCGACGTGGCGCCGAAGCCGCTGATGTCGCTGCTGGTGGAAGGCTGCATGGAAAAAGGCAAAGACGTTGCCGCCGGCGGCGCGATGATCAACCACGGCCCGGGGCTGATCTTCTCCGGTCTGGCGACCTACGTCGACTCCATGGCGGCGATTCGTAAGCTGGTATTTGAAGAGAAGAAATACACCCTCGAGCAGGTGCGCGACGCGCTGCTGGCGAACTTCGAAGGCTTTGAAGGCCTGCGCCGCGACTGCCTCAACGCGCCGAAATACGGCAACGACGATAACTACGTCGATCGGTATGCGCTGGATATCACCGAGTGGACCGAGCGCGAGTGCCGTAAGTACAAGATGCTCTACTCCACCCTGAGCCACGGCACCCTGTCCATCTCCAACAACACGCCGATCGGCGAGCTGACCAACGCCACGCCGAACGGTCGCCTGGCGTGGATGCCGCTCTCCGACGGCATCAGCCCGACTCAGGGCGCGGATAAGCAGGGTCCGACGGCGATCATCAAGTCGGTGAGCAAGATGAACGTCGAAACCATGAACATCGGCATGGTGCACAACTTCAAGTTCCTCAAAGGGCTGCTGGATACCCCGGAAGGTCGTCACGGCCTGATTACCCTGCTGCGCACCGCGTCGATTCTCGGCAACGGCCAGATGCAGTTCAGCTATGTCGATAACGAAGTGCTGAAAAAAGCCCAGCAGGAGCCGGAAAAATACCGCGACCTGATCGTCCGCGTCGCGGGCTACAGCGCCTACTTCGTTGAGCTGAGCAAAGAAGTTCAGGACGAGATTATCAGCCGTACGGTCATCGAGAAGTTCTGATAAAGACACGGACGTTTTTGGACATGGATGTCCCGATCGTTTTTCTGGAGGTATGTGTGAGCGCAAAACAAGAATTAACCGGGCGAATATTCAATATTCAGAAATATTCGATCTATGACGGCGATGGGATCCGCACGCTGGTTTTTTTCAAAGGCTGCAATATTCGCTGCCCGTGGTGCGCTAACCCGGAAGGGCTGAATAGCCAGTTTCAGGTGATGTTCTCACAGGATAAATGCATTAACTGCGGCGACTGCGTCAACGTCTGCCCGGCGGGAATTCATTATCGGGCGGAAGAAAACGGCGAAATGAAGCATTTCGTCAACCGCAATAAAGACTGTATCGGCTGCCGCAAGTGCGAAGAGATCTGCACCCAGAACGCGCTGGATATTATGGGCAAAGATGTCACCGTCAGCGAACTGATGGAGATCATCATGCAGGACTACGACTTTTATATCTCCTCCGGCGGCGGCGTCACCATCGGCGGCGGGGAAATGAGCCTGCAGACCGATTTTGCCGTCGCGCTCTTTAGCGAATGCAAAAAGATGATGCTCAATACCGCCGTGGAAACGCAGGGCACCACGCCGCTGGCCAATTATCAAAAGCTGGCGCCGGTGACCGACACCTTCTTATTCGATATTAAGCAAATTAACAGCGAGCACCATAAAGCGTTATTTGGCATCGGTAACGAAGGCATTCGCCGCAACCTGGAGTGGCTGGTGGACTCCGGCGCTAACGTCATTATCCGCATGCCGCTGGTTCGCGGCTATAACGACTCGTTCGATGCCATTACCGGGGCCATTGATTACGTACAAAAGCTGGCGAAGCGCGGAAATATCCGCCGCATCGATATGCTGCCGTACCACCAGCTGGGGCGCAAAAAATATGAGCGCCTCGATATGCCTTACCCCATTACCCGAGACCCAACTTATTCCGCCGAGGAGTTAGACCGGCTGGAAACGTTCTTCACGCAGTTTGATTTTGATATTCGCTTAGTCCGCCATTAACAGGAGCCGACAATGAAAAGTTTAGGCGTAATTGAAACGCGAGGGTTAGTTGCCGCCGTTCAGGCCGTGGATGCCGCCTGCAAAAGCGCAGGCGTGTCCTGCATTGGCTACCGCAAAGTCGGTTCGGGGCTGGTGAGCGTCTGCTTTGAAGGGGAGATCAGCGCGATTCACACCGCTATCGAACGCGGCGTGGCCGTCGCCGCGCTCATCGACCCGCAGGTCAAATCCCTGACGATCGCCCGTCCGGAGCGCAGCGTCGTGGACGCCCTCAGCACCCTGAAAGGCCGTCCGCCGCGCGCGGAAGCTGCCGCGCCGCTTGAGGCTGAAGCTGCCGCGCCGCTTGAGGCTGAAGCCGTCGCGCCCGCCGCTGTAGAAACAAGGGAACCCACTGAACCCGCCGCCGCGCCTGCGCCGACGGAAGATAAAAACGCGGCGATGAGGAAAGGGAAGAAGGCATGATCGACACCCTGCTCCATGAAAAAATCGCCGCCCGCCTGAGCCACGCTGCTCCGGCTATCCCGGTCGGCATCTCTAACCGCCACGTCCATCTGGCGCAGCAGGACGTCGAAGCGCTGTTTGGCAAGGGCTACGTCCTGACGCCGTTTAAGCCGCTGCGCCAGCCGGGGCAGTTCGCGGCCCAGGAGTGCGTCACCGTGGTCGGTCCGAAGGGCTCGCTCACCCAGGTGCGCGTCCTCGGCCCAACCCGCCCGGTATCGCAGCTGGAAATCTCCCGCGCCGACTGCTTTACCCTCGGCATCAAAGCGCCGGTTCGCGAATCCGGCCAGCTGGAGAACGCGGGCAGCGCGCTGCTGATCGGCCCGGCAGGCCACGTTGAGCTGCGATCGCAGGTGATCTGCGCCTGGCGGCATATCCATATGTCGCCGCAGGACGCCCGCCAGCTGAACGTCGCCAACGGCCAGAAGGTTAGCGTCCGCAGCGACGGCGAACGCCAGCTGACCTTTGATGAAGTGGTGGTGCGAGTACGCGAAGACTTCGCGCTGGAGTTTCATATTGATACCGAAGAGGCCAACGCCGCCGGCTTGAAAAACGGCGCGCAGGTCACGCTCATCGGCTAACGGAGGCTCGCCATGACCGACCAACAGATGGAAGACCTGGTTGAACGCATTATCCAGCGTCTGCGGCCGCCGGTACTGGTGATGGTGACCGCCGCGGCGGGCTACCGGCACGCTATTCGCCAGCGGCTGGCCGGCTGCGGCGAGAGCCTGCACCTGGCGCTGGATAGCGGGATTGGCGACGGCGAGCAGTGGCGGGCTATTGGTAAAACGCTGCCGGCGGCCGACTGGCAACAGGAGCTGCCTTCTGCCTCGTATAAGGCGCTGCTGCTGCCGTTTCTCGACTACCCGCTGGCGGCGGATCTGGTGAAGGGTTCCCTGCACGGTCCCGTTGCCCGCCGCGTGCACGATGCCCTGCTGAGCGGCCTGCCGGTGCTGGCGCTGCGCTATCACTGCGATCCCGCCAGCGAGCTTAACCAGCTGCGCGGGGCGCAGCCTGATAGCGCTTACGCCGGGCATATGCAGGCCACGCTGGCCCGCCTGGCCGAATGCGGCATCGCGCTGTGCACCATGAACGAATTGCTGGAGAAGCTGGCGTCGGGTCGCGAAGCGACGGCGCCGTCGGCGAGCGGTCCGCGGCGTTATCTCACTGTCACAGACGTAGTGAATAATCCGGCGCTGGCCTGTGCCCCTGAAGCACAGTTGACCGATGCCGCTATCGATTTTTTAAAAAACAGAAAAAAAGAACCTTACCTTAAATAGTAAACCCGGAGTTTAACTTATGTCTTCAAAAACAAAGTGTTGGCTATGGATGCTGCTGGTTATCGTTTCCGAAACCTCAGCCACCTCCACCCTCAAAATGTTCGGCAGCAGTGAAGGGATGAGCAAAATGCTGCTGCTCGGGCTGCTGGTGCTGCTGTACTGCACCTGCTACTACTCGCTATCCCGCGCGGTGAAGGATATTCCCGTCGGTCTGGCCTACGCCACCTGGTCCGGTACCGGCATTCTCGTGGTATCGACGCTGGGAATGGCGTTTTACGGCCAGCATCCGGACACCGCCGCCATTATCGGTATGGCGGTTATCGCCAGCGGGATCGTGATCATGAACCTGTTTTCCAAAATGGGTAGCGAAGAGAGCGAGGAAGCACCCGCGCAGCCGGCCGCTGCATCTCTGGACAAAAAAGTCGCCAACTAACAGAAAAGGAACCGCTTATGTTTAACCTCGGATTTTTATGGCTGGCGCTGTCTATCGGCTCCGAAATCACCGGCACGTCGATGATCAAAAAGACCAATGGCTTCAGCAAGCTGGCGCCGTCGGTGCTGGTGGTATGCGCCTACGGCCTGTGCTACTTCGCCCTCACCCGCGCGATGAGCACCATTCCGGTCGGCGTCGCCTACTCGCTGTGGTGCGGCTTTGGTATCGTCGGCGTCACGATTTGCTCAATGATCCTTTATAAGCAAAAACCGGATATCCCGGCCATTCTCGCCATGGTGCTGATCATCTCCGGCGGCATCATTATGAACGTCTTCTCCAGCATGTAAGTCCCGCCTGCGCCTTCATTGATTGCGGTGAAGGCGCTAATAACCTCACTCAATAAGCCGTTATTGGCGTAATAAAAAAACAAAAAACCATTGCCTGCTAATCAATAACGCTAAAAAGACGACGAGCGTCAAATTTTTATACTCCGCTTATCGATAAATTATTTTTTGTGATTTTAATCGTGGTTATTTTCTCATTTTACCTTATTTTTATGGCATCCCTTCACCCACAGAGGACGATGTCATGACGCAAAAATCGATTTATCGCCTCATTGCCCAGGGCGGCCTGGACGACTGGTATAATTTAGATCACCGCATCTCCAACGACTTCCCTCGTTAATTCTCCGCTGCTGTTTACTCCCTAAAAAAATTAATTCAGCACTGCGTTTAGTCGCTATTTGTTGCGCTTTTTATTTGTCGCCAAATAGCCAAACGCGGCACAGCATCCCCATGGAGAAAATAAATGAAACGTATCCCTGAGCCGTTCCGCATTAAAATGGTCGAAAATATTCGTATGACCACCTTTGACGATCGCGTCAAAGCGCTGGAAGAGGCGGGCTATAACCCGTTTTTGCTCAATAGCCAGGACGTGTATATCGACCTGCTGACCGACTCCGGCACCGGCGCGATGAGCGACCATCAGTGGGCCGGGCTGATGATGGGCGACGAAGCCTACGCCGGGTCGCGTAACTATCAGCATCTGTGCGAAAAGGTCAAAGAGATTATCGGCTATCCGTATACCATTCCCACCCATCAGGGGCGCGGTGCGGAGCAGATTCTGTTCCCGAGCCTGATTGCTCGCCGCAAGTCGGCGCATCCGGTGTTTATTTCCAACTTCCACTTCGATACCACCGCCGCGCACGTGGAGCTCAACGGCGCAAAAGCCATTAACGTGGTGACGCCGAAAGCCTTCGATACCACCTCGTGGTACGACTGGAAAGGCAACTTTGATATTGATTTGCTGAAAGCGACCATCGCCGAACACGGCGCGGAAAACGTGGCGGCAATTATTACCACCGTCACCTGTAACAGCTCCGGCGGCCAGCCGGTATCGCTGGCGAATATGCGCGAGGTGTATCAGATTGCCCGCCAGAATAATATTCCGGTGGTGATCGACTCCGCCCGCTTCTGCGAAAACGCCTGGTTTATTAAACAGCGCGAAGAGGGCTACGCCGATAAATCGGTGAAAGAGATTATTCTTGAGATGTACCAGTACGGCGATATGCTGACCATGTCCGCCAAGAAAGACCCGATGGTGAATATCGGCGGCCTGTGCTGCTTCCGCGATGACGAAGATCTGTTCAACGAAGTGCGCATCCGCTGCGTGCCGATGGAGGGCTTTGTCACCTACGGCGGCCTGGCGGGACGCGATATGGAGGCGCTGGCTATCGGCCTGGAAGAAGGGACCAACGAGGATTACCTCGCTTATCGCATCAATCAGGTGGAATACCTCGGTGAACGCCTGCGCGAAGGCGGCATTCCGATTCAGTATCCGACCGGCGGCCATGCGGTGTTCGTCGATGCTAAGCTGCTGCTGCCGCATATCCCACCGGAGCAGTTCCCGGCGCACGCGCTAAACAATGAGCTGTATCTGGAAGCGGGAATCCGCAGCGTGGAAATCGGCTCCCTGCTGCTGGGCCGCGACCCGGAAACCGGCAAACAGAAGGCGTCGCCGATGGAGCTGCTGCGCCTGACCATTCCGCGTCGGGTTTATACCAACGATCATATGGACTATATCGCTGATGCGCTGATCGCCGTTAAGGCGCGCGCCGACACGATTAAGGGCCTGACCTTCACCTACGAACCGCCGGTACTGCGCCACTTCGTCGCCAGACTGAAACCGGTGAAATAAACCGCATCACGGCGCTCTCGCAATGAGAGCGCCATTAATTTAATTCCATCTCTTTAAGCTCAATTATTCGGGTTGCGCCGGGTAGCCGTTTTCCCGCAGCCCCTTATTTAATATATAGCCACGTGAGGAATGCACCTTATGGCTACACTATCAGTCTCAAAAGCGGTCTCAACTAATACGCCATCGCTGATTGGCGGAGCGATGATTATCGGCGGTACCATTATTGGCGCAGGCATGTTTTCTTTACCGGTGGTGATGTCCGGCGCCTGGTTTTTCTGGTCGCTGCTGGCGCTCATTTTTACCTGGTTTTGCATGCTGCATTCCGGGTTAATGATCCTCGAAGCCAATCTCAATTATCATATTGGCGCCAGCTTCGACACGATTACAAAGGATTTACTGGGAAACGGCTGGAATATTATTAACGGCCTGACCGTCGCCTTTGTTTTATATATCCTGACCTACGCCTATATTTCCGCAAGCGGTTCAGTTATTCAGCATACTTTTGCGCAGATGAACCTCGCGGTTCCCGCACGCCTGGGCGGGCTGGCGTTCGCGCTGGTGGTCGCCTTTATCGTCTGGCTAAGTACGAAAGCGGTAAGCCGGATGACGACTATCGTGCTGGGCGCCAAAATCCTCACCTTCTTTATGACCTTCGGCGGCCTGATGTGGCACGTGGAGCCCGCAATTCTGTTTAACCGCGCGGAGGTCAATGCGTCCTATCTCCCCTACGTCCTGATGACGCTGCCGTTCTGCCTGGCCTCCTTTGGCTATCACGGCAACGTCCCCAGCCTGATGAAGTACTACGGTAAAGACCCGCTTATCATTCGCCGCTGCCTGCTGCTCGGCACGCTGATGGCGCTGGTGCTGTATATCATCTGGCTGGTCGGCACAATGGGCAATATTCCGCGCCCGGCGTTTATCGCTATCGCCGAAAAAGGCGGCAACATCGACGTGCTGGTGCAGACCTTAAGCGGCCTGCTGAACAGTTCGACCCTGGACTTACTGCTGACGGTCTTTTCCAACTTCGCCGTCGCCAGCTCGTTCCTGGGCGTGACTCTTGGCCTGTTTGATTATCTGGCGGATCTGTTTAAGTTTGACGATAGTCGGCTGGGGCGGTTTAAAACCGCGCTGGTGACCTTTCTGCCGCCGATCGCCGGCGGGCTGCTGTGGCCTAACGGTTTTATCTACGCCATTGGCTTCGCCGGCCTCGCCGCCACCGTCTGGGCCGCTATCGTCCCCGCCCTGCTGGCGCGCGCCTCGCGCAGGCGTTTCGGCAGCCCGAACTATCGGGTCTGGGGTGGCAATGCCATGATTGTCCTGATTTTGTGCTTCGGCGGCGCCAACGCAATAATTCATATTTTATCCAGCTTTAACCTGCTGCCGGTTTATCGCTGAATAAAAAAGGGCTTTTACTGCCGCGGCTTTTCGTGGCAGGATAAAAAGATGAACAGAAACGTTGTCATCTCTCACCTCCGCCGTTGGTGGCTGCCTGCATAACAGGCGGCAAGATTTCACGTTTCCTCTATTCAAAGCCGCCGGAAGGCGGCTTTGTTGTTTCTGAGTGTCGCCCTTCGGCCTGATAGCATCCTAAGGAGTCACTCATGAACACCAGCCAAACGATCCTGACCGGCGACCGTCCTACCGGCCAGCTGCACCTCGGCCACTACGTCGGTTCCCTGCGCCAGCGCGTGCTGCTCCAGCACGACCACCAGCAGTTTATCCTCGTCGCGGATCTCCAGGGACTGACCGACAACGGCAGCAACCCGCAAAAAATCAGCAGCAATATCCTTGAGGTGATGGCCGATTATCTCGCCGTCGGCATCGATCCGCAGAAGACCACCATTTGCCTGCAATCCGCCCTGCCGGCGCTGGCCGAACTCAGCGCGCTGTATATGAATATCGTCACCGTCGCCCGGGTTGAACGCAATCCGACGGTGAAAAATGAAATCGCCCAGAAGGGATTTTCCCGCTCGCTGCCGGTGGGATTTTTAGCCTATCCCATAAGCCAGGCCGCCGATATTACCGCCTTTAAGGCCGAACTGGTGCCGGTCGGCGACGATCAGCTACCGATGATTGAACAGACCAATGAGATCGTGCACAAAATGAATAGCCTGACGACGACGCCGATCTTACGGCACTGCAAAGCGCTGCTCAGCGACGTCAGCCGCCTGCCGGGCATCGATGGCAACGCCAAAATGTCGAAATCGCTGGGAAACACGCTCACCCTTTCGGCCAGCGAAGAGGAGATCCACCGCGCGGTCAGCGCCATGTATACCGACCCGAATCACCTACGGGTCGCCGACCCGGGTCAGACAGAAGGCAACGTGGTCTTTACTTATCTCGACGCCTTTCATGCTGATAAGACCTTCGTTGCCGAGATGAAAGCCCACTATCGGCGCGGAGGGCTGGGAGACAGGCAGTGCAAAAACGCGCTGGAGACCTGCTTACAGGAGCTGCTGGCGCCGATACGCGAACGCCGGGCGACCTATATTCAGGATAAAGGCATGCTGCTGGCGCTGCTGCGCCGGGGAAGCGAGCGGGCGCACGAACTGACGCAACGGACGCTGCATGAAGTAAAACGCGGCCTGGGGCTGCCGGTGCTGTTTTGAGGCGCGGCGATCTCTCCGCACTGAAATCCGCTGCCACATCTCTCCCGGGGGCGGCGCCTGAGGCGCCTTGCCCGGGCTACAGGTTCACAGCCGTCTGCGGTCAGGTAGGCGGGACAGGCGCAGCGCGCCGCGCCCGGGATGGCGCCCGACCGGAAGATATTCTGCGGTTTATTCCCCGGTGGCGGCTATCGCCTTACCGGGGCTACGGGTTCACAGCCGTCTGCGATCAGGTAGCCCGGACAGGCGCAGCGCGCCGCCTCCGGGATGGCGCCCGACCGGAAGATATTCTGCGGTTTATTCCCCGGTGGCGGCTGTCGCCTTACCGGGGCTACGGGTTCACAGCCGTCTGCGATCAGGTAGCCCGGACAGGCGCAGCGCGCCGCCTCCGGGAAGGACCCGGCAGCTTAGTTGCCGTCGCCTTCATGCAGCTTCACGCAGTTGCGCCCATCGCGCTTGGCGACGTACAGCGCGCTGTCGGCATCGCGCAGCAGCAGATTGTAATCCGGATGACCGGTGTGGACGGCGTAGCCGATGCTGGCGGTAATCGAAATCTCATTGTCAGCGCCAACGCTAAACGCCAGCTGGCTGATTTTTTTACGCAGCCGTTCAAGGATAGTAAAGGCTTCCGCGGCGCCGGTCTCCACCAGCACCAGCAGAAACTCCTCGCCGCCGTAGCGGAAGATATAATCGCTGGATCGAATATTATCGCTGAGCAGCTCCGCAACGTGCTTAATCGCCCGGTCGCCAACCATATGACCCCAGCTATCATTGATCTCTTTAAAGTGGTCGATGTCGATAATCGCCACCGTCATCGGCAGTTCATATTCCATCGCCAGCGTCACTTCATGCTTGAGGACAACCGGCAGATAGCGGCGGTTAAGCAGGCTGGTCAGCGTATCCTTACCGCTTTGCATCTGCGACAGGCTGCTAAACAGCACCCCCATCTGGCTGCCGATCTGCTGGCAATGGATATGGATCCCCTGCAGCAAAGCCTGCGTGTTTTTATACTCAGAACCCTCAGACGAGGATTTCCAGGCGGATAACAGCGCATCCACCTTGCTAATTAAGTCGGCGATTTCCTGCATTTGCGGATTTTTGTTAAAGTAACGCACGCATTTATGACGGAACCACAGGCCAAATTCAGAATCAGATAATAACGCTCCGTTAATATCGCTTTTATTATCGCTAACGATATTAAAAATAGCGGTATTTTCCCATCCGGAGAGCGAGGCCTGCTGTTTGCCATATTCCAGCGGCACGTTATCCATCAGGCTATACAGGCGGTACGCTTCTTCATTTTTCGTTGCCCGATAGTGCGACAGGGTATAGGCGTGGCACATCATTTCTACCGCCATGTTAATGGCCATGATGGCGTAGTAGATGGCGGAAACGCTGGTCTCGCGATCGAGCTGGCTATCGCGGATATTTTCAATCAGCCCGGCTTTCAGCTGGCGCGCGCCGCGCAGTACCGCCTCTGCCGGGATACCAATGCGTGAATGGATGCTGCCGATCAGGTACTGCCGCTCCGCCAGCGCCTGCAGATTTTCCTTATCGCACATCAGGATATCTTTCACCCACCCGGCCAGCGAGCTGCTGAGCCGCTCCTCAACTAAGTCATAGCTAAGGTGCCGCGCAATGTCCGGGTCCTGGAAAATAAAATCATAAAAACGGGTCGCTAACGCCTCCGCCTGCTGCCCGGCAATATTTTTAAGTACCGCCCTCACTTCCGGCGTCAGGCTGTCGTACAGCGGCAACCACTCCTTAAAAATAATCGAGATATATTTTTGGCTTTCATCTTTCATTGAATAAAGCGCTCGCCCGGCGTGAGTGTATTTTCAGGGCCGCCGATCATACAACAGTTCTCCTGGGGCAACCAGATTAAAAATGCGCCAGTCGCCAGGGAATAATATCCTCTGGTTATTAGCACTAAGGAATAGCTTATATGTACGATGATTTAATGAAGAACGATTATGATTATCTGCGCCGGTATCACCCCAATAGGCATTATGGGTAATATTGTGCCATCGCGCTCCTCGCTGTTTTTATGTTAACCCGACAACAAGACCCTGCTTTGTATATGGACATACTCATTGCGGGTGTTAGTATGACATTGACGGTAGCAATAAATATGCGTGTTTCATTTAAGGCGAGGATTGCTGATGATGACCACATTGATCGCACCTCTTTCTGACCGGTTAGCAGCGCTGCAGGCTCCCTGCGCCGGTCGGCCTTATTCCCGATATCTCCCTTCCCTGAAGAGACGAAACTCCGCCATGCGGAGGAGAAGCGCGCACCACTCAGCCTATGGAACAAAGCGAGTCGCGTATGGACAAAATCAAACGGCGTTGGGTTGGATACGTTATTGGTTTAGCGGTGGTGATTGCCGCAGCGGCATGGTGGATGCTGCGCCCGCCGGGGATTCCAGCGGGCTTTGCCAGCAGTAACGGCAGGATTGAAGCCACTGAAGTCGATATCGCCACCAAAACCGCCGGGCGTATCGACACCATCCTGGTCAAAGAGGGGCAGTTTGTTCGCCAGGGCGACGTGCTGGCGCGTATGGACACCCGGGTACTCAACGAACAACGGCTGGAGGCCGCCGCGCAAATCAAGGAAGCAGAGAGCGCGATTGCCGCCGCGAAAGCCCTGCTCGACCAGCGTCAAAGCGAAATGCGCGCTACGGAAGCGGTGGTGAAGCAGCGGCAGGCGGAGCTGAACTCCTCGGCTAAACGTCACGTCCGCTCCAGCACGCTCTCGCAGCGCGGCGCGGTCTCCGCGCAGCAGCTGGATGACGACCAGGCGGCGGCAGAAAGCGCCAGGGCGGCGCTGGAATCCGCCAAAGCGCAGGTCTCTGCCGCCAGGGCCGCGATTGAGGCGGCGCGCACCAGCATCATTCAGGCGCAAACCCGGGTCGAGGCCGCCCAGGCGACCGAACGGCGGATTATCGCCGATATCGACGATAGCGAGCTGAAAGCCCCGCGCGATGGCCGCATTCAGTACCGCGTAGCCGAACCGGGAGAGGTGCTGGCGGCGGGCGGCCGGGTGCTGAATATGGTCGATTTATCCGATGTCTATATGACCTTCTTCCTGCCTACCGAGCAGGCGGGTCTGCTGGCGCTGGGCAGCGAAGCGCGAATTATCCTCGATGCCGCGCCGAATCTGGTGATCCCCGCCAATATCAGTTTTGTCGCCAGCGTGGCGCAGTTTACGCCTAAAACGGTGGAAACCAGCGATGAACGGCTGAAGCTGATGTTCCGCGTAAAAGCCCGTATTCCGCCAGAGCTGCTGGCGGAGCATCTGGAGTATGTGAAGACCGGCCTGCCCGGGATGGCCTGGGTTCGTCTGGATAACCAGCAGGCGTGGCCTGAAGCGCTGACGGTGAGGTTGCCGCAATGAAAACCGTCGCCCGCCTGGAAAACGTCAGCCAGCACTTTGACGCAACCGTCGCGCTGAAGGACATTACGCTGAGCATTCCCGCTCGCCGTATGGTGGGCCTGATCGGGCCCGACGGCGTGGGCAAGTCCAGCCTTCTATCGCTGATCTCCGGCGCGCGCGTGATTGAGCACGGCAACATTATGGTGCTCGGCGGCGATATGAGCGAGGTACGTCATCGCCAGGACGTCTGCCCGAAAATCGCCTGGATGCCCCAGGGGCTGGGGAAGAACCTCTACCATACCCTATCGGTCTATGAAAACGTCGATTTCTTCGCCCGTCTGTTCGGCCATGATAAAGCCGAACGCGACATCCGCATCAATGAGCTGCTCCAGAGTACCGGCCTGGCGCCGTTTCGCGACCGCCCGGCAGGAAAACTCTCCGGGGGGATGAAGCAAAAGCTCGGCCTGTGCTGCGCGCTCATTCACGACCCGCAGCTGCTGATCCTCGATGAACCCACCACCGGCGTCGATCCCCTCTCGCGGGCGCAGTTTTGGGATCTGATCGACAGCATCCGCCAGCGTCAGCCGGAGATGAGCGTCCTGGTCGCCACCGCTTACATGGAGGAGGCGGAGCGCTTTGACTGGCTGGTGGCCATGAACGCGGGGGAAGTTCTGGCGACCGGCAGCGCCGATGAGCTTAAAGCGCACACGGCGAGTCAGACGCTGGAACAGGCGTTTATCGCCCTGCTTCCCGAAGCCCAGCGCCTGGCGCATAAAGAGGTGATCATCCCGCCGCGCAATGCCGATGAAAGCGAAGTTGCGATTGAAGCGCGCGGGCTGACGATGCGCTTCGGTCAATTTGTCGCCGTTGATCACGTCAACTTTCGCATCGCCCGCGGCGAGATTTTCGGCTTCCTCGGATCTAACGGCTGCGGCAAATCAACAACCATGAAAATGCTGACCGGGCTGCTACCGGCCAGCGAAGGCGAGGCCTGGCTGTTTGGCCAGCCGGTCGACCCCAGGGATATCGAAACCCGCCGCCGCGTTGGCTATATGTCGCAGGCCTTCTCCCTCTATAGCGAACTGACCGTACGGCAAAACCTCGAGCTGCATGCCCGCCTGTTCCACATCCCGGATGCGGAGATCCCGGGGCGGATCGCCGAAATGAGCCAGCGCTTTATGCTGGAAGAGGTTGAGGACACCCTGCCCGCTTCGCTGCCGCTAGGTATCCGCCAGCGCCTCTCGCTGGCGGTCGCGGTGATCCACCGCCCGGAAATGTTAATCCTTGATGAACCCACCTCCGGCGTCGATCCGGTAGCCCGGGACATGTTCTGGCAGCTGATGGTCGATCTTGCGCGTCAGGACCGGGTGACCATTTTTATCTCCACCCACTTTATGAATGAAGCGGAACGCTGCGATCGCATTTCGCTGATGCATGCCGGAAAAGTGCTGGCCAGCGATACGCCGCAGGCGCTGGTGGAGCAGCGCGGATCGGCCAGCCTTGAAGAGGCGTTTATCGCCTGGCTACAGGAAGCGGCGGATGCCGCGCAGCCGCCTGATGCGCAGGCTGCACCGATTCCCGCGATGGAACATAAAGCCGAAAGCGTGGCGCCGCGTCAGGCGTTCAGCCTGCAGCGCCTGTTTAGCTACAGCCGCCGCGAAGCGCTTGAGCTGCGCCGCGATCCGGTGCGATCGACTCTGGCACTGCTCGGCACCGTGATCCTGATGTTTATTATGGGCTATGGGATCAGTATGGACGTCGAAGATCTGCGGTTTGCGGTGCTCGACCGCGACCAGACCATCAGCAGCCAGGGCTGGTCGCAAAATATCGCCGGCTCACGCTACTTCATCGAACAGCCGCCGCTGCAAAGCTATAGCGAACTGGACAGAAGAATGCGCAACGGCGAGCTGGCGGTAGCGATTGAAATTCCGCCTAATTTTGGCCGCGATATCGCCCGGGGAACGCCGGTGCAGATTGGCGTGTGGGTGGACGGCGCGATGCCGAACCGCGCGGAGACGGTGCGCGGCTACGTGCAGGCCATGCATCTGGCCTGGCTGCAGGAGATGGCCGGTCGCCAGGCCAGCCCCAATCGCGATACCTCACTGATTTCCATCGAGACCCGCTATCGCTATAACCCGGATGTGAAGAGCCTGCCGGCGATTGTACCGGCGGTGATTCCGCTGCTGTTAATGATGATCCCGGCGATGCTCAGCGCGCTCAGCGTGGTCCGCGAGAAAGAGCTTGGTTCAATCATCAATCTGTACGTGACGCCAACCACCCGCAGCGAATTTCTGCTGGGTAAACAGGTGCCGTATATCGTGCTGGGGATGTTCAACTTCTTCCTGCTCTGCGCGCTGTCGGTCTTTGTTTTTGGCGTGCCGCACAAAGGGAGTTTTCTGACGCTCACCCTCGCCGCGCTGCTCTACGTCACTATCGCCACCGGACTTGGCCTGCTGATTTCAACCTTTATGAAAAGCCAGATTGCGGCGATTTTCGGCACCGCGATCATTACGCTTATCCCGGCGACGCAGTTTTCCGGGATGATCGACCCCGTCGCCTCGCTGGAAGGCCCCGGGCGCTGGATTGGCCAGATTTATCCAACCAGCCACTTTCTGACCATCGCGCGAGGAACGTTTTCCAAAGCGCTGAATCTGACCGACCTGTGGGGATCCTTTATTCCGCTGCTTATCGCGGTTCCGCTGGTGCTGGGCCTGAGCGTGTGGCTGTTGAAAAAACAGGAGGGATAATGCGCGGACTACGCAATATTTATAATTTGGGGATGAAAGAGCTACGCAGCCTGCTGGGCGATAAAGCGATGCTGACGTTGATTGTCTTTGCTTTTACCGTCTCGGTTTACTCCTCCGCGACCGTTATGCCGGGTTCGCTGCATCTGGCGCCCATCGCTATTGCCGACATGGATAAGTCGCAGCTTTCATCGCGTATTATCAATGGTTTTTACCGGCCCTGGTTTTTGCCGCCGGCGCTGATTACAGCTGATGAGATGGACGCCGGACTGGATGCGGGGCGCTATACTTTCGCCATCAATATTCCACCGGATTTCCAGCGCGACGTTCTGGCCGGACGCCAGCCCGAGCTACAGGTTAACGTCGACGCGACGCGAATGAGCCAGGCGTTTACCGGCAATAGCTATATCCAGAATATCGTCACCGGCGAGGTGAACAGCTTTGTCGCCCGCTACCGGGACAACGGTACGCTGCCGGTTGAGCTGGCCGTCAGGATGCGTTTTAACCCGAACCTGGAGCAGGAGCGTTTCGGCGCCGTCATGGCAATTATCAACAATATCACCATGCTGGCGATCGTGCTGACCGGCTCGGCGCTGATACGCGAGCGGGAACATGGTACCGTGGAGCACCTGCTGGTTATGCCGGTCACGCCGTTTGAAATCATGATGGCGAAGATATGGTCAATGGGGCTGGTGGTGCTGGTGGTTTCCGGACTCTCCCTGATCCTGATGGTTCAGGGCGTGCTGCAGGTACCGATAGAAGGCTCGATACCGCTCTTTATGCTTGGAGTGGCCCTGAGCCTGTTTGCCACTACCTCAATCGGCATTTTTATGGGCACGGTGGCGCGTTCCATGCCGCAGCTGGGGCTGCTGATGATTCTGGTGCTTTTGCCGCTGCAGATGCTTTCCGGCGGCTCCACGCCCCGGGAAAGTATGCCGCAGGCTGTACAAGATATTATGCTCACCATGCCGACGACCCACTTTGTCAGCCTGGCGCAGGCCATTCTTTATCGAGGCGCTGATTTCTCTATCGTCTGGCCGCAGTTTCTGACGCTGCTGGCTATCGGTGGCGTGTTTTTTACTATCGCCCTACTGCGTTTTCGTAAGACGATCGGGGAAATGGCCTGAGGCAATACCGATGTCGCGCTCTGCCGGTCGCGGCATCGGCGCTATTTATGGCGATTCATAAAGCGCCGCAGAGCCCAGGTGAATCCCATCGCCATGCTGAACAGGATAAACAGCAGCAGCACCCAGCTGACGGAAATTCTCAGCAGCGCACTTAGCGTCATAAGCGGCTGAAGATACACGGTAAACGAGTGGTCGGTGGGTTTACCCAGAAGAACCATCAATCCATCCGTTAACCAGACAAGCGCCCGGCAAACCAGCCAGATGATCGCCGGCCAGCAGAGCAGGACCAGAAAGGTAAAACGCTCCCGGATATAATGTATCAGTTGGCGCAAAGGAGGCCAGTTAATCAGAATTTTCATTAATATTCTCATATTGCCAGCCGGTAACATGCACTATTCGTCAAAAGACGTTACCGGGTTAGCTTCCATACAGGCAATGCACCCTATGTTTTTAGCAAATTTGAATTAACTTAAACCAGATCGAGTTAACAAAGTGTTAAGGACACTAAGTCATTTCGCAGAAAAAGTCCAGCTGTTATGCCTGTGTGCTCGGCAGGGGAGAGGGTTTCGTATCTATTTGTTAACCTGATGACTTTAGAATAACTTAAGAGTTATGCGGGTAATATTCTTAATATAATTCCTGTTAAATATTCAGAAACGCGTTTATCTCTATTTTTATTTCCATATAACGTTCACGCCAATAAAAACGCACTTGCCATAGAATTAATTTATTCACAGAGTAAATTCCTGGCTGATCAGTTTTCGATAAAAATGAGGTTTAGATAGATCTATGCTATTCGCCGTTACGGCGTTCAGTGATTTTGCCGGCAAGCTCTCTGCACAATTCATCGCTCTCGTTGTGACGCCAGGTTAAGTACAAAAAACCTTTTATTTCAAAGCGATATATACTTATTTCGCTTAAGTACTGCGGATGCCCTATCGTGAAAAAGGTCTGGTAAAGGATCCTTGCCGGGCTTTAATACGGATTTCTCAGACGACAAAAACGCAAAAAGCCCATCCGTCAGGATGGGCTCTTCACTTGTTTGATGCCTGGCAGTTCCCTACTCTCACATGGGGAGACCCCACACTACCATCGGCGCTACGGCGTTTCACTTCTGAGTTCGG
>OKEZ01000074.1_pt1 | contig 47372 bp, 36 predicted proteins | sample 1614431 | NCBI WGS metagenome assembly OKEZ01 (sample SAMN04436938, study PRJEB24849) | human gut metagenome | biome: human gut; feature: NICU; material: stool | host: Homo sapiens | place: USA: Saint Louis, MO | collected 2012-06-23
TGAGTGTACCATAAATGCCTTTTTATTTTTCTAACTTAATTTTACAATTCGCGTATTAATAAAAAATTTCTCTATGCAATGTTGTTGTCTTATTCACTAAAAAAATATATTACAGGTGGCGCACAGCCGCAATTAACTCGAGATGTTTTGCTTAAAGTACCAATAATTATTCCAAGCTATAATGAACAATTTAAAATCGGCACTTTCTTCAAACAACTCGACGACACGATCGCTCTTCAACAACGCAAGTTAGATTTACTAAAAGAAACGAAAAAAGGCTTCTTGCAAAAGATGTTTGTCTAGGAGGGAAGAAGAATGAAAATTAGTCACCGTGAGGAAGCGGAAGTCGAAGAACAGTTGATTCGTGTACTTGGGGAAGGACATAATCAGTGGACGTATCGTCCCGATCTAAAATCAGAAGAAGATCTTTGGGTCAATTTACGCCAAAAAATTATCTCAAATAATCAAGCAGAACTGAATGATTCTCCTTTGACCGATAAAGAATTTGAAACGATCAAAACGGAATTATTGCTACGGACGAAAATCCCCTTTGATGCTGCGAAATGGTTAAAAGGTGAAAATGGGATGGCTCGGATCACGATTGAACGGGAAGATTCGCAATTGGGTTCTGTCTCACTTATCCTTTATTCCAATCAAGACATTGGTGGAGGAATCTCTACGTATGAAGTGGTTCATCAAATTGCAAAACGTGGAAGTAACATAGAAGCACGGGATCGACGTTTTGATGTTACCTTATTAATCAATGGATTACCGATTGTCCAAATCGAGTTGAAACAAGTAACCGCAAAAGATGGCGTCTATCAGGCGTTTAACCAAATCAAAAAGTATGCAGAAGAAGGCATGTTTCGGAACAATATCTTTTCGACCTTGCAGTTGTTTGTAGTTTCCAATGAACAAACGACCCGGTATTTTGCAAATGCCTTACCGAAAGACTTGCACCCTAAGTTTTTATTTAGTTGGCGAACGAAAGACAATGAAAAAGTAGAAAACTTATATGAGTTTTGTAAACAAGTGCTAAATATCCCGGATGCCCATCGCTTGATTGCGGATTATACGATTGTCAGTGAAGATCAAGACAACAAAACCCTCATGGTGTTACATCCTTATCAAGTTCATGCGATTCAAGCCTTGTTTATTGCCGCAAATAAACATCAATCAGGGTATGTGTGGCATGCGACTGGTTCAGGAAAGACGTTGACTAGTTTTGTATCTACTAAGCTTTTAGCACGAAAATCGGGGATCGATCGAACGATCATGTTAGTGGACCGCAAAGATTTAGATAATCAGACCACCACAGAGTTTACGAAATTTGCTTCGGAGTTTAATACTGGGATTTCTTCTGGTAATGCCAAAGCGAATAGCTTGATCGTGGGAACAGGAAGTGCCAAAGAGTTAAGTGAAACTCTGTTGGCAGATGCCAATGCAAATGTTGTGATTATTACAACCCGTCAAAAACTAGATGCGGCGTTGAAATATGCAAAGAAACAAGAAGAGAAAAAAGGAACCAATCGCTTCCAAAAATTAATGGGACAACATATCGTGTTTGTAGTAGATGAGTGTCATCGAGCGTTAAGTGCTGAAAATATGGAAGAAATCAAAAAAATGTTTCCGAAGTCCACTTGGTTTGGCTTTACAGGTACGCTGATTTTCCCTGAGAATCGGAAACAAGCCAAAGGGCAATTGGCACGTACGACCCATGATCAGTATGGAGAGGTCTTGCACACCTACACCATCAAGAATGCATTAGAAGATGGCTCGGTTTTAGGATTTCAAGTAGAGCATGAAAATACCGTTGAGCCGACTTCATTAGAGAATAAAATCTATCGGAAATTAAAAGAAGTAGAAACATATGCAGAGTATTCATCAGAACAGATCAATCGTATGATCGATCAAATGGAGTCAATCAAAAAAGAAAGTTATTTGGACCCTGCTGTTTTTGAAGTAGATGAGCATATCCAAAAAGTCATCCATAAAATGTTCCGTCCAGATAATGCCTATACAAAATTTGATTTTCGAAATGGCCGTCCAACGAAATCTGCAATCTTAACCACGAGTTCCATTGACATGGCCAAAAAGTATTATCGGGCCATCAAAGAAATGACAAAAGAACCTGAATGGTTAACAAAAGAGTTTCCCAATCAGCCCATTCGTGAAGGACGAACGATGGAGGATCCTGATTTCCCAAGGATCGCTATTACCTATTCATTAGAAGAAAACAGCCGAGATTCAAGTGTCCAACAAGAAGAAATGCAAAAAATTATTGAGGAATATAATCAGTATTATGATACTTCCTGGTCATTAGCAGACATTGAGCGTTATAACGGAGATATCAATAATCGTTTGGCACGAAAAAGAGCGGAATTCAAACAATTTGGGAAACAAATTGATTTAGTGATCGTAGTGGATCGTCTGTTGACAGGTTTTGATGCGCCTACGATTCAAACCCTATTTGTGGATCGTAATCTAGAGTATGCAGGACTGATCCAAGCTTTTTCACGTACGAATCGTACGTATCCTGATAAGACAAAAGGATTGATTGTGACGTTTCGTAAGCCAGCGACAATGGAGAAGAATGTCGAGGATGCGACAAAACTGTATTCAGAAGCTAAAGAGGAATCGGGCTTGATTTGTCCAAGTTATCAAGAATCCAAAAAAAGATTCAAGCAAGCATATGGTAAGTTAAAGGAGGTTTCATCCATGGAATCCATTGATGAACATACGCCACTTGAAATCCGTATCGAGTACGTCAAAGCATTTCAAGAATTGAATCGTGCGTATGAATCGTTAGTGACTTATGACGATTACAATGATGACATTGTGCAATCTTCAACTTTGAACAATCAAATTCAACTTTTGGAAGAACAAATTGGCGTGTACGAGACCGTGAAAGGTTCATTGATAGAGGAAGAACCAGAAAAAGAAGGAGAAGATTTTTCAACGATCGAATTTTATAGTGAAAATACTACTAAGTTGTATGATATTGATTCTACTTATATTGATCAATTACTAGGAACTTATGCTGCGAACAGTTCAGATGCACGAGATGAAATTGAAAAAGCTTTGGCTAAATTGAATAAAACAGAAGGAGTCAAAGAAGTTTACCGACAAATTTTAAATGCATTTGATGTGGGGACTTTAGATAGTAATGAAGATATCTTTGTCATTAAACGTCGCTATTTTACACAAGCGAGTGATGATTTGATTCATGTCTTTTCCAACGAGTGGTTTGTTTCTGAGAAAGAATTACATGCTTCTAATCTGCAATATATGCCAGGTGAAGATCCAATTCCTAATATGAAAGCAATTATCAACAGTAAGGATTACGAAGGATATAAAGCCAACCATCCAGAAGCGAAACCATTTAAATACCCACAAGAAATGAAGCGAGCATGGCGTAAAATGTTAGATGATGAGCTGATTCCACTTGAAAATGAATTGAGGTAAACGAGAAGAGTTAAGAAAATTGTACGATTCAAAGATGGTAGTAAAGTGGAAGTGTAGAAAATAGGGATAGATGTCTTTTATTTGTTCACATTTTATAACGAAGTATTTAAGACAGCTATTGAATAATGTTTCCTCCACCTTTTTCATTCATTTACCCCACCCCGTTGTTATATGACCGTGTTTTGAGAGGAACCAATAAAAAGCATAGGCTAACTAGGGGTTCCTTTTTCTTTTGTTTTTTTGGAATCCGCTTAAGTGAAATGTATCTGAAATGAAACGGAGATAAAGTGATTTTTTGCTGTAATGACAAGGTTTTAGCTGTTTCAGATACCATGTAACCCAAAATAGTTTATTGAGAAAATAGGAGAGTATTTGATACTAACTAGTAGGAAAAAATGAGATAAAAAGTAAATGGAATCATTTCAGGTAATCTCAAATAAAAAAATATACAGTCCTGTGGCACTTTACCTATGGGACTGTATATATTTTTTACTCTCAGCGGGCTTGTTTTGACTCCGTGTCTGACTCCGTCGTATTGATTTTAAATGATATTCGATGACCATTTAACAGGTCATTTTTGAAATTTTTGTCTCTATATGACTCAGTTTGATAATTATTGATAGATCAATTTGGGTCTATATCGAACAAGGGAATAATCCAATAAAAAATGATTTAGAATATCAAAATAACAAAAAAGAGGACTACCTGTATTAGTCCTCTTTTTTGACCAGATTTTGACCAGTCTATTTTACATTCTAATATATTCATATGAGCTAATTTTATGATTAAATGGTAAGTGTTTCCTTGTTTGTTTTAGTTTAAACTAGTGTGTAATTTAAAAATCTATATGGAAGGTAGTGTGGGTTAAAACCTCAAACCAACAACATACTTCAAGAAACCAGCGTCTAACGCTGGTTTCTTTCTTTAACAACTACCGTTCTGCCTTGCAAAAAACAAATAAGAAATTTCCTTGTCTATTCAAAGTTATTTCTATTAGAACCAATCAACTATAGCTTATATTTTTTCTATAACGAGCTAAACAAACCACATTCTTATTGAATTTTTAAAGCAACGTTCTCAAATTAACGGATTTTCTAAAAAAACACAAAATATCCAGACGAAGTGGTCAAGTCCAATGGTTATTTATGAGTGAATATGCTAAAATAAAACTTGTCTTACATAAGGAAAGATTTGTTCACTAACAGTGGCGACTGTTCTCAGTAAACAGTTGCACTGGTTTATCGGGAAGGGAACAGAGCAATTTTTACGAGACTTTCCCATGTAATAATAAAAAGCACTGAACGTCAGTGAATGAAGGAAGAAAGAAGGACATTTATGAAAACAATTATCACATTCATTATTGTCTTCGGTATTCTTGTCCTCGTACATGAATTTGGCCACTTTTATTTTGCAAAACGAGCGGGTATTTTAGTTCGTGAGTTTGCAATCGGAATGGGACCAAAGATTTTTGCGCATCGTGGAAAAGATGGCACCACTTATACGATTCGCTTATTGCCGATTGGTGGCTATGTGCGAATGGCTGGGATGGGCGAAGACATGACAGAAATTACACCAGGTATGCCTCTATCTGTTGAGTTAAATGCCGTGGGTAATGTGGTTAAAATTAATACAAGTAAAAAAGTACAATTACCTCATAGTATTCCGATGGAAGTCGTTGATTTTGATCTTGAAAAAGAATTATTCATCAAGGGCTATGTCAATGGAAACGAGGAAGAAGAAACCGTTTATAAAGTTGACCATGATGCAACGATTATTGAAAGTGATGGTACCGAGGTGCGGATTGCGCCACTTGACGTTCAATTTCAATCAGCGAAATTATCGCAACGCATTTTAACGAACTTTGCGGGACCCATGAATAACTTTATCTTAGGGTTTATTCTGTTTACGTTAGCGGTCTTTCTACAAGGAGGCGTCACTGATTTAAACACGAATCAAATTGGACAAGTGATTCCTAATGGCCCAGCCGCAGAAGCTGGGTTGAAAGAAAACGATAAAGTCTTATCGATTAATAATCAAAAAATCAAAAAATACGAAGATTTTACAACCATTGTGCAGAAGAACCCCGAAAAGCCGTTAACGTTCATAGTTGAGCGTAACGGCAAAGAAGAGCAACTAACAGTGACACCAGAAAAACAAAAAGTGGAAAAACAAACGATTGGTAAAGTCGGCGTTTATCCTTATATGAAAACCGATTTACCGTCAAAATTGATGGGCGGTATTCAGGATACTTTGAATAGTACGACACAGATTTTTAAAGCACTCGGCTCACTATTCACAGGCTTTAGTTTAAACAAACTAGGTGGGCCAGTCATGATGTTTAAATTATCGGAAGAAGCATCCAATGCTGGAGTAAGTACAGTTGTATTCTTAATGGCCATGTTGTCAATGAACTTAGGGATTATTAATTTGTTGCCAATCCCAGCTTTAGATGGCGGGAAAATTGTCTTAAACATTATTGAAGGTGTACGTGGAAAACCAATTAGTCCTGAAAAAGAAGGCATCATTACGTTAATTGGCTTTGGGTTTGTCATGGTGTTAATGGTGTTAGTTACTTGGAACGATATTCAACGCTTTTTCTTTTAAGGAGAAAGCTTAAGTAAAAAAGTGTGTAAAGAAATCAAAAATAGTTGATTTTAAAATAGAGGAGAGTTTTAATGAAACAGTCAAAAATGTTAATTCCAACGTTAAGAGAAGTACCAAATGATGCAGAAGTCTTAAGTCATCAAATTCTGTTGCGCGCAGGCTATATTCGTCAAGTCGCTGCAGGGATTTATTCTTATTTACCTTTAGCCAATCGTGTTTTAGAAAAATTAAAAACGATTATGCGAGAAGAATTTGAGAAAATTGATGCAGTTGAAATGTTAATGCCTGCGTTATTACCAGCAGAACTTTGGAAAGAATCAGGCCGTTATGAAACTTATGGACCTAACTTGTATCGCTTAAAAGATCGCAATGACCGTGACTATATCTTAGGTCCAACGCATGAAGAAACCTTCACAGAATTAATTCGTGATGAAATCAATTCTTACAAACGATTACCTTTGAATTTATACCAAATTCAAACAAAATATCGTGATGAAAAACGCCCACGTTCTGGCTTATTAAGAGGCCGTGAATTTATCATGAAAGATGGCTATTCTTTCCATGCCGATGAAGCTAGTTTAGATCAATCATACCGTGATTACGAAAAAGCTTACTCACGCATTTTTGAACGCTGTGGACTAGAATTCCGTGCCATTATTGGGGACGGTGGTGCCATGGGTGGTAAAGATTCTAAAGAATTTATGGCGATTTCTGAAATTGGGGAAGATACTATTTGTTATTCAACAGAAAGTGATTATGCTGCCAATTTAGAAATGGCAACAAGTCTTTATACGCCGAAAAAATCACATGAAACACAATTAGATTTAGAAAAAATTGCAACACCAGAAGTGGGTACAATTGCCGAAGTGGCAAACTTCTTTGAAGTTGAGCCACAACGTATTATTAAATCAGTACTATTTATTGCCGATGAAGAGCCAGTAATGGTCTTGGTTCGTGGCGATCATGATGTCAATGATGTCAAATTGAAAAACTTCTTAGGCGCTGATTTCCTAGATGAAGCAACAGAAGAAGATGCTCGCCGTGTCTTAGGAGCTGGCTTTGGTTCAATTGGTCCAGTCAATGTTTCCGAAGATGTTAAAATTTATGCAGATTTAGCTGTTCAAGATTTAGCCAACGCCATTGTTGGGGCTAACGAAGATGGCTATCATTTGACAAATGTAAATCCAGATCGTGACTTCCAACCAATTAGTTACGAAGATTTACGCTTTGTTCAAGAAGGCGATCCTTCTCCTGATGGCAATGGTGTCTTAGCCTTTACTAAAGGAATCGAAATTGGCCATATCTTTAAATTAGGAACGCGTTATAGTGATGCTATGGGCGCAACAGTTTTAGATGAAAACGGTCGTGAAAAATCAGTGATCATGGGTTGCTATGGCATCGGCGTTAGTCGTTTACTTTCAGCAATCGTTGAACAAAATGCAGACGAGCGCGGTATTAATTGGCCAACAGGAATTGCGCCATTTGATTTACACGTGGTCCAAATGAATGTGAAAGATGAGTATCAAACAAAACTATCACAAGAAGTTGAAGCAATGATGACCGAAGCGGGCTACGAAGTATTAGTTGATGACCGCAATGAGCGCGCAGGTGTAAAATTTGCTGATGCTGATTTAATTGGTTGTCCAATCCGTATCACAGTCGGTAAAAAAGCAGTCGATGGTGTGGTAGAAGTCAAAATCAAACGTACTGGTGAAATGTTGGAAGTACGCAAAGAAGAATTAGAAAGCACACTTTCTATTTTGATGAACACAACATCAGAAGTAGAATAAATAAACAAACTTAATAACAGTATAAAGCTTAAAACGAAATCAAAGTTTCTCTGATTTTGTTTTAAGCTTTTTTAATGTAATAAAAAACTTAAATGTCTCAAGCTATAAACAATATTCGATTTTAAAGATTAATCTATATAAAATTATTTCCTTTATTGTTTTTAATAATAAAAGAAATAAATAAGTGGTTTAAGCTGATTAAATGATATTTTTTTGTTTTTAAACAAATTTTTCATATATAGATAAAATTTAAAATTATATTTACACTAATTATATGTTGGTGATATTATAAAATAGTGGCTAATTCATTAGATTAAATGGAAGAGATTATAACTAATAAAAAATAGGTTAGAAAATTAAAGAAAATACTCTTTCAGAAGAGAAACGATTGAATGAAGTTAGGCTAGTAAAGGGAACCCAGTAGCATTGGTGCTGTACTAGTGAAAGGAATTTATGGGACGAATCCAATAAGTGTTAAAACATGATTGTACATAAAAAAGAAAGGAGGGAAGCCAGTGAAAAAAGGAAAACTAAGTACCTTAGCTGCTGTAGTACTAATCATAATAGGAATTGGAGGGAAACAATACATGGATAAAAAAGCAATAGAAAAAGATTACCAACAAGGCATCGGTTTAATTCAAAAATATGTATCAAACTATTTGGTAGAAAACTATGAAGGTATTGAGAAGATTGAGTGGCAAGGCGTTGGCGTGGAATGGCGGAATGCAAAAGGATATGGGCCTTCGTTGTTGGGGAATTATGTGAATACTAGAGTGAATATATTTGTATCAGAAGATAAATATTTTTCTGTAAGATTTACTTTGACAGATGAAACAGATTATGACAATAATTTGAAAAAATATGTTAAAGCAAGTTCTTTGAATTCTGAAAATATTGATTTTTCAATCAAATCGGATTTGGAAAATGCTACCTATGATTTAAAACAGAGTGAAAAAGAATCATTCACGAAGCTAGAGAAGTCAATTTTTGGTAGTGATAATGCAAAAATCATTTATAACTTAGAAATTTATGAGTTGAACTATTAGGGGGGAGAATCTATGAGTAGAGAAATCACAACGGAAATATTAGCTAACGCTATTGATGAGACGAAAGATACTGTTCAAACAAAGAATACAAATGTACGATTGAAAATTCAAGGAAAAAAAACAGACTTCAAAATCATCCACAAAGCCGCCAGCACCCAATCCAGCCAACTAAATGCCATGGCCATCGCCCCTTTAGATGACCAAGGCAAACCTGACTATAACAATGTCACTGTCGTGTACGCTGGTACCAATTCCTTTGGTGATGAAGGCAAAAAAGGCTTTGAAACAGCTGGGACGGCTTTTGTAGGTGGCTTTTCTTCTGAATATCAGGAAGCCTGAATATCTTAACATAGAGTTTTAAAACATGATTGTACATAAAAAGAAAGGAGGGAAGCTAGTGAAAAAAGGAAGATGGTGGCTAATTGGTTTAGCTACTGCATTACTAATCATAATAGGAATCGGAGGAAAACAATACATGGATAAAAAAGCAATAGAAAAGGATTACCAACAAGGAATCGATTTAATTCAAAAATATGTGTCGAACTATTTAGTGGAAAACTACGAAGGCATTGAGAAGATTGAGTGGCAAGGCGTTGGCGTAGAATGGCGGAATGCAAAAGGATATGGGACTTCGCTGTTGGGGAATTATGTTAATAGTGAAATTAGAGTATATGTATCTAAAGATGATTATTTCATGATGTATTTTCGTCTAACCGATAAAACAGAATATGATGATGAATTGAAAAAATATGTTGTGCTAGACTCATTAAACGATAAAAATACAGATGTTGCAGTTAGAGTAGGATTAAGGAATGCGACATACGATTTGAACCAAGCTGAAAAAAAAGTTTTTGAGAGATTTAGAAAGTCTGATAAAGGAAGACCAAATGCAAAAGTAGTTTATAACTTAGAAATTCATGAATTAATATATTAGGAGGGAAAGGAATTTGAGTAATGATGAAATTACAACAGAGACCTTAGCAAAAGCAATTGATTCTACAAAAGAGACAGTTCAATTGAATAGTGATACAGTAGTTTTAGAAATTCAAGACAAAACACAAGACTTCAAAATAATCCACAAAGCCGCCAGCACCCAATCCAGCCAACTAAATGCCATGGCCATCGCCCCTTTAGATGACCAAGGTAAACCTGACTATAACAACGTCGCTGTCGTGTACGCTGGTACCAATTCCTTTGGGGATGAAGGTAAAAAAGGCTTTGAGACAGCTGGGACAGCTTTTGTAGGTGGACTTTCTGAAGAATATCAGGAAGCTGAAAATTTTTTAAAACAAACGCAGCAAAAAATCGCCTCGCAAAACGGCACAATTACCGATGTTGCAGGCTTTAGTCAATCAGGTGGCTACATGATGAAAATGGCAGGGAAATACGGGCAAGAAATGGGCTTTCGTACCACCAGTTTTGATGATTGGGGCCGCAATCAATTTGAACGTTTAACGACGAGTGAAAAACAGTGGTTACAAGAAAATCCAGAATTTTTGATTCGCTACCAAAATGATTCATGGGCAGCACTGTCAGGACGTGATAGTAAATATGGCACGCTTTCTTCGATTTCAGGGGTTGGTGAACATAATACTTTAGCTAACTATTTTGACGGGGACGACTTGGATTTGGATCGTTTAGCCAAAGATGGCATTTTCGCACCGAATATGACTTTGGAGCAAGTCAAGTTAGCAGCGAAAGTCTGGGCAAAGAAAAATGGCGACTGGGATCCCACCACAAATAATGAAGCCGAAGCGAAAAAACGAGTGCAGGAGTACTTAGAACTCTATGGCGAATTTGCGCAAACGAATGCGAATTTGGAAAAATTAAAATCTGGTACTGATAAAGCTATTCGTTCCTTACATACAAAAATTGCCAGTGCTTCTGGCGGTCAAAAAATCAAGTTACGAGCAGACTTGGCATTACAGGTAGCTAATCAGGCTAGAACAATCGGTGAAGAAGCGGAGAAATTGCTGAAACAAAGCCAGCAAGACACAGAACAAGCGTTAGCAGAAATTTCCAAGGAAATTTTAACAAGTGCCAATGAAATAAGACAATATTTGTCTTATTCTGAGGTCCAAGCAATGATTGCACCCTATGAAAAAAGTCGTTTGTGGGACGAGGCACAGGCCAGTCACAATCGGAAACAAGTTCAACAATATAATCAAAAACTGATGACATTTAGTGAAAAGTTAACAACTGCGGCTAAAAATATTCAAGAATACGATCGCCAAGCAGGGAATCAGTTATTTACACAGAAATGAAAGGATGTCGCACATGGATGAACCGGAAAGAGAACTTCAATTAGAATTAGAACGCATACAAAAGATGCAAGAACGCCAAGCCATTCAAGCTGTGATTACAGCAAAACAAACCAGAATCGCAACCATCAAACAAACCTCCACACAGACAATCAAGGAACTTTCAAAATTAATGAGCAAGCAATCAAAAACTGCGTTGCCATCTTCCTTAAAAGGTGCGTTTCAAGGGCAAGTGGCGGACGCAGCGAGCCATTATTTGAAAGCGATTCCTGACGCAAATTTAAAAACACCAGCAAAAGGAGGTTAGGAGATGACACCGGAAGAAAAACGCCGCAGTTACCAGATGATTGAAGACAGCTATTATCAAGAAAAGCGCAGAATCAATCAACAACAGCAACATGTTTCCGCTGAAATCCAGCGATTTAGACAACAAACGAACCAACTAGTAGACAAGGTGGCTTATTTTACTAGAAATGATACTTGGGACAAACGAATGTTTCATCATCAAATAGCCACCAGTTTAGATGAAGTGAAACGAACAGAAAATCGGTTTGTTTCAATCCTAGAAGAAACAGAACAAACCATGCGGAAAAATTATCGAAAAGAGATTGAGAAATTGGAAGAAATGGCAAGAATGGATTTGTAAGGGATTGGTAAATACGGATTGACAGGATGTTTTTTGTTCAATATGTTCAAACAAATAATGGAATTCTTCACGAGTACATTACTCTTGTTCTCTAATTTTTAGCAAGCCATTGACGGAACAAGATTGTTTTTTTACAAAAAACGAGTATACTTAATAGAGAAGCGAATGCAGAGAAACCGAAAAAAGGCACTTGACAGATTTGTCTGAGGGCCTTTTTTCAATGATAGAAGGAGGTTCATTTTGTGACAGAAAAAGCACGCGATTTATTTGATAAACTGATGACGCAAATTCAGTTAGATGACACAGCGAAAGAACATCCCTTAATTCAAAATGGCCGGATTGACAAGGTCATTGTTCACCAACAAAGTCGCTTATGGGAATTTCATTTAAGTTTTGATGAATTGATGCCAGTGATGCTATATCAAACATTTATGCAACAATTGGAACTAGCTTTTCAACAAATTGCACAGGTTTCCGTTCAAATAACCACAAATCAGACAACATTTACTGAGGAACAATTAACGGATTATTGGCAGTTGGCCTTGTTAAATAGTCAATGCAATACGCCGTTAGTTCAGAAAGTCTTAAAAACACAGACACCACAATTTGAAGATCGGAAAATTATTTTACCTGTTGATAATGAAGCAGTTATTCCTTATTTGAAGCAACAATATTTACCAATTATTGAGGAACTTTATTTCTCTTACGGGTTTCCTAAATTTCATATTGAACCAAAAATGGATCAACAGCAAGCTGCAGAAGTGCTGAAAAAGTTTGAAGAGCAAAAATTAGAACAAGCCGCAGCCTTTCAACAACAAGCTGCTGAATCGCTTGTTAAACATGAACAAATGAAAAAAGAAAAACAACAACAAGCGCCTGCGTTTGATGGTCCAATTCGTTTAGGGCGGAATATTCCCAACGATGAACCCATTATGCCAATGGGAAACATACTGGAAGAAGAACGTCGGATAACGATTGAAGGCTTTATTTTTGATAAAGAAGTGCGTGAATTGCGTTCTAAACGAAAAATTTTAATTTTGAAAATAACTGATTATACTTCCTCTTTCGTGGTGAAGAAATTTTCGAATGGGGAAAAAGATGAACAAGTTTTTGATGCGATTCAACCACAAAGTTGGATTCGTGTTCGTGGTAGTGTACAAGAAGATACCTTCATGCGTGATTTAGTCATGAATGCTCAAGATTTGATGGAAGTCGCCCATGCGCCAAGAAAAGACTACGCGCCAGAAGGTGAAAAACGTGTAGAATTACACATGCATAGTAACATGAGTACAATGGATGCGACCAATAAAGTCGGTGACTTAGTGGCGCAAGCGGGGAAATGGGGTCACAAGGCCATCGCAATTACGGATCATGGCGGCGCCCAAGCGTTTCCTGATGCCCATGCTGCAGGTAAAAAAGCAGGCGTTAAAATTTTATACGGCGTGGAAGCCAATATTGTTGATGATGGTGTACCTATTGCTTACAACGAAGAACATATTGAATTAACAGATGCTACCTATGTGGTCTTTGACGTGGAAACAACGGGGCTTTCCGCTGTTTATGATACAATTATTGAATTGGCCGCTGTCAAAATGCACAAAGGAAATGTCATTGAGACTTTTGAGCAGTTTATTGATCCTGGCCATCCATTATCTCAAACGACAATTAATTTAACTGGGATTACAGATGAAATGGTGCGCGGTTCAAAATCCGAAGAAGAAGTTTTACGCATGTTTAAAGAGTTTTCAGAAGGAACTATTTTAGTGGCCCACAACGCTTCTTTTGATATGGGGTTCTTAAATACAAGTTATGGCAAACACGGAATACCTGAAGCGGCTAATCCCGTCATCGATACATTAGAATTATCCAGATTCTTGTATCCACATTTCAAAAGCCATCGTCTAAATACCTTATCGAAAAAATTTGGCGTCAACTTAGAACAACATCACCGTGCCATCTATGACTCAGAATCAACAGGTCATTTGTGCTGGATTTTCTTAAAAGAAGCGAAAGAGAATCATGATATGCATTTCCATGATGATTTGAATCGTCATATTGGCGAAGGAGACTCATACAAACGTGCTCGACCTTTCCATGCAACGATTTTAGCAACAACTCAAGCAGGATTAAAAAATCTTTTTAAATTGATTTCGATGTCCAATGTAGATTATTTTTTCCGAGTACCACGGATTCCTCGTTCGCAATTATCGAAGTTAAGAGAAGGGCTTTTAATCGGTTCCGCATGTTCAAACGGCGAAATTTTTGAAGCAATGATGCAAAAAGGTGTCGAAGAAGCAAAAAATCGTGCCAAATTCTACGATTATATTGAAGTTATGCCCAAACCAGTTTACGCGCCATTAATTGAACAAGAATTGGTGAAAAATGAAGCAGATTTGGAAGAAATTATTAGTAATCTAGTGAAAATCGGTGACGAACTTGGCAAGCTGGTTGTCGCCACTGGAAATGTTCATTATTTAAATGAAGAAGATGCCATCTATCGGAAAATTTTAGTCGGGTCTATGGGTGGCGCTAATCCGTTAAATCGCCATAGTTTACCAAAGGTTCATTTCAGAACCACCGATGAAATGTTAACGGAATTCCAATTTTTAGGACAAGACGTCGCTAAGCGAATTGTAGTAGAAAATCCCAACAAAGTCGCTGATTTATGTGAAGAAGTTATTCCAGTAAAAGACGATTTGTATACGCCAAAAATTCCTGGGTCTGAACAAGAAATCACTGATTTAAGCTACAATCGTGCGCGCGAATTGTATGGCGATCCTTTACCAGAAATTGTCGAAAAACGGTTAGAAAAGGAACTGAATTCGATTAACGGGAATGGTTTCTCGGTTATTTATTTAATTTCTCAAAAACTAGTGCATAAAAGTAATGAAGATGGCTATTTAGTTGGTTCACGGGGCTCTGTCGGTTCGAGTTTTGTTGCGACAATGACAGGGATTACTGAAGTAAATCCTTTAGCGCCACATTATTATTGTCCTGAGTGTCAATATTCTGAGTTCTATGAAGATGGTTCCTATGGTTCAGGGTTTGATATGCCTGAAAAAGCCTGTCCAAAATGTGGTGCTCGATTGTTTAAAGATGGTCACGACATTCCTTTTGAAACGTTCTTAGGGTTTCATGGCGACAAAGTTCCCGATATCGATTTGAACTTTTCTGGCGATTATCAAGCCGAAGCCCATAACTACACGAAAGTTCTTTTTGGTGAAGAATATGTCTACCGGGCAGGAACCATTGGTACAGTAGCCGACAAAACAGCGTATGGCTTTGTTAAAGGATATGAAAGAGATCATAATTTACATTTGCGTGGTGCTGAAATTGATCGCTTAGCTAAAGGTTCAACAGGGGTTAAACGGACGACTGGGCAGCATCCCGGCGGTATTATTGTAATTCCTGATTACATGGATGTTTATGACTTTACGCCAATCCAATACCCTGCTGATGATCAAGAGGCAGAATGGAAAACGACGCACTTTGATTTCCATTCCATTCACGATAATATTTTAAAACTTGATATTCTGGGACATGATGATCCAACCGTGATTCGGATGTTACAAGATTTATCTGGGATTGAGCCAAAAACCATCCCAACAGACGATCCAGAAGTGATGCGTATTTTTGAAGGACCTGATGTTCTAGGTGTGGATGCAGAGCAAATTTATTCTAAAACAGGAACTTTAGGAATTCCTGAATTTGGGACACGTTTCGTTCGAGGTATGTTAGAACAGACCCATCCATCAACTTTTGCAGAATTACTTCAAATTTCTGGACTGTCTCACGGAACTGATGTGTGGCTAGGAAATGCAGAAGAGTTGATTCGCCGTGGCGAAGCCAATCTTGCTGAAGTAATTGGTTGTCGGGATGATATCATGGTATATTTAATTCATGCTGGTTTGGACAGTGGGATGGCCTTTAAGATTATGGAAACGGTACGTAAAGGACAATGGAATAAGATTCCTGATGAACTACGGGATACGTATTTAAATGCGATGAAGGAAAACAACGTCCCTGACTGGTATATTGATTCTTGTTCTAAAATTAAATATATGTTCCCGAAAGCCCATGCGGCAGCATACGTATTAATGGCATTGCGGGTCGCTTACTTTAAAGTTTATTTCCCAATCTTATATTACTGTGCGTTTTTCTCCGTTCGGGCGGATGACTTTGACTTAGTGGCAATGTCACAAGGGAAAGAAGCTGTGAAAGCACGAATGAAAGAAATTACGGACAAAGGGATGGACGCCTCCACTAAAGAGAAAAACTTATTAACGGTTTTAGAATTATGTAATGAAATGTTGGAACGGGGCTATAAATTTGGCATGATTGATTTGTACAAATCAGATGCTGAAAATTTTGTGATTGAAGGGGATACCTTGATTGCACCTTTCCGAGCAGTGCCAAGTTTAGGCCTCAACGTAGCGAAAGCCATTGTCGCTGCGCGAGAAGAGCAACCGTTCTTGTCGAAAGAAGATTTGGCAACACGAGGCAAAGTTTCTAAAACGTTGATTGAATACATGAATGAAAATGGTGTCTTAAAAGACTTGCCAGATGAAAACCAATTATCATTATTTGATATGTTATAAAAGAAAAATCTTTTAGAAAAAGGCCGGTGAAGCAACTTATTCACCGGCCTTTTTTAGTCATCAAATAAATTAGAAAATCATTGCTAGAAGCGTTTTAATTACTTATTAAAAAGCCATCTTTATTTAATTATGTTGAGCTTGTGCATAAAAAGTAAAATGCTTATGATAAATGAAGAGCTTTATTTTTTTAATAAGAAAGGAATTGGTTATATGGACAAAAAGCAATTACGATGGTTCACCGTCGGGTTAATTGCCTTTAACATGGTCTGGGGTCTTGGAAATGTTGTGAATAATTATGCACAACAAGGGATTTCAGTGGTCACTTCATGGCTTTTGATTTTAGTTTTATATTTTATTCCCTATGCGTTAATCGTAGGACAATTAGGTTCAACATTTAAAGACAGCAATGGTGGGGTTAGTTCGTGGGTGCAAAACACCAGTACTAAACGTCTAGCCTATTATGCAGCATGGACTTATTGGGTAGTGCACATTCCTTACTTGGCACAAAAACCACAAGCAATTTTAATTGCCTTAGGTTGGGCAGTTCAAGGGAATGGAAACCTAGTCAATACGATGCCAATCGTAACGGTATCATTTATTTCATTAATAATTTTCTTGGTTTTCTTGTTATTATCAACAAAAGGGTTAACCACCTTAAAAGTTATTGGTGGTTTAGCTGGAACCGCCATGTTTGTGATGTCTATTTTATTCATTTTATTAGCGGTAGGCGCACCATTTATTAATTCAACGGTTGAATTTGCGACGCCAAACATGTCACAAGTCAGCACCTACATTCCTAAATTTGATTTTAGTTATTTTACAACCGTATCAATGTTAGTTTTTGCGGTAGGTGGCGCTGAAAAAATTTCTCCTTACGTAAATGCAACTAAAAATCCAGCCAAAGAGTTCCCTAAAGGAATGATTTTCCTAGCGGCAATGGTTGGTTTATCGGCTGTTTTAGGTTCATTTGCAATGGGAATGTTATTCTCAAGTGACAATATTCCTAAAGATTTAATGGCAAATGGTGCCTACAGTGCCTTCCAAAAATTAGGCGCATATTATGGTGTCGGTAATCTCTTAATGATTGTTTATGCTTTGACGAATACAGTGGGTCAAGTGGCTGCGTTAGCCTTTTCAATTGATGCTCCACTGAAAATTCTTTTAGCTGAAGCAGATCCAGAATTTGTTCCAAGTTGGTTACGTAAACGTACGAAAAAAGGTACGTTAATTAATGGTTACTTATTAACAGGTATTTTAGTAAGTATTATTATCGCTTTACCGATGTTTGGGTTGAAGGACATGAACGAAGTGGTTAAATGGCTAACTAACTTAAATTCTGTAGTTATGCCAATGCGTTACTTGTGGGTCTTCTTTGCCTATATGCTTCTAAACAAAGCATACAAACAATTTAATTCAGAATATAAATTTGTTAAAAATCCTAAAATTGGTTTTGTGTTTGGTCTTTGGTGTTTCCTATTTACAGCCTTTGCTTGTATCCTAGGAATGGTGCCTAAATTTGAGTATGCCTCAGACCCTCAAGGCTGGTTGTTCCAATTAGCTTCTAACATTGTGACACCAATCGTCTTAATTCTATTAGGAATGATTTTACCAGCAATTGCACGTCGCGAGAAAAAAGACACGATTTTGCCAATTGATTCAGCAGAATAAATGGTTGCATGTTTCAAGGATAAAATAGTCAGTTTAAGTATTTTGCGTGAGATAAATGGTCAATAGGACTGTTTATCTCACGTTTTTTTTCTGTCGATTTTTCTCTAAAATTTCTATTGTCTCTTAAAAATATGAGAAAATCAGAAGAATTTCTCCTGTATACTAAAGGTATCTATCATTAAAAAATGGTTATTAACGGAGAAAAAGGAAGTGAACCTCATGACTAAAACACTTGAAACACAACCAGAAGAGAAAACGGTCTTTCTTTGTAAAGAAACGAATCCAGATTTTTTAGGACGAGAAATTTATGCGGATAATGTTGAAACACCGTATAATTTTTACTTAATTCGCAAGCTTTATTTAGCGAAAGAGTACCAAAATTTAGCAGAAGGGGAACAATTTTTTGAGGCTTTATGTGAAAGTTGGGATGAATCAGAACAGTTTGAAGAGTTAATTGTTAAAAAGATTTATGTCTATGTTGAAACAGAGTTAATGTACTACACTGTTTATTTTGGAAGTTTTGAGCCGACCACTCGTGACTTACGATCCGCACTGAAACAATGGATGTATGAAATACCAACAACTAAAAATAAAAAAACAGTCCGTATGAATGAAACCAATGTGCAAGTAGTGCCGCAAGAAAATCAATTAACGGAATTAGCTGGTGAAATTGCTGTCTTACGTGAAATGCTGACACTTTTAAAAGAAAATTTAGCCTCCTTAAATGAAGCCGTTAATCAAACGAGAAATCCCGTCATTTCTAGACAAATAAAAACGATCCATTTGAAAAGAGCTTCTCCTGTGATAGCCGCAGAACAGGCATCGCTGAAAGTATCAGAGGATACTAATCTGGAACAACCAGACGTCAATCTATCGCCTGATAATCTGGAAAATCAAGAAGGTGAAACAACTGTAGCAACAAGTGAAGCAGTGCTTCCTGTTAACAAACTAGCGCTTGAAGAACCAGCGAAAGAACCAGTGTTATCTGAAACAGTGCCAATTAAAGAAGCACAGCCAGAAAAAAAAAAAAGAAAACCAGCAGAGTACTGCGGCAAAACCTTTATTTACTTTTCCACAAGAAACAGAAAAAAGCTCGTTAAATTCAGTGAATAAGTCTGCCGAAAAAGAGGAGGAGCAGAAGTCAGAAAAAGAAGCTGTCTCTATGGAAAGTGAGAAAGAAAATTCATCAAGTCGGACAATTCCTGCGGACTTTCAACGACAATTGGACGAATTAGAAGAGGAAATTTATCGTCGCTTTATGAGTCGCCAGTTAGAGGATACTGATGGAAATCAAGCAGTACCGAAAATAACGATTGAAAAAAGACAGTTAGAAGCACAAATGATTGAAGCAAAAGCATTCTCACAATCATTTAAACAAGTTCAAAAGAAAAAAGCAGGAGACGTGCGAATTTGCAATCAGTTAAGCTGTATGAAACTAGAAAAAGGATTAGATAAATTTTTAGACGAAGTTACAGAATATGTTGAAAAGCGGACACTATTTAATAAAAAGGTTCGTTGTCCGCTCCCAGTAATCAGAGAATTGGAAGGCTATGGGCAATTAAATCAGTATATGCAGAAAATCCTTGACTGTTATTAATCGTTTATTTAGGAGAAGGTAAGACAAAACCATTCAGTTTATCAGCTTTTAAGCCTGAAACAAAAATCACTTTGAATTTTTGTTTCAGGCTCTTTCTTATTATCTCTGGAAAAGATTTCAAGAGAATTTTTGAAATACTAGTGAAAATCCTATAAATTGTAGTATAATTTTCAAAGATGAATGAAAGGCGTGAAGTCATTGAAAGACAAACAAGTGTATGCAGTAGTTGACCTTGAAACGACTGGAACAGATCCTACAAGTGATCGGATCATTCAGTTTGGATGCGTTCTCGTTCAAGATGGAAAGATTATTGCGAACTTTGCGACAGATGTGAATCCCAATCAAGTAGTACCAAAACAAATTCAAAGTTTAACGGGGATTAGTAATACGCAAGTTCAAAAAGCGCCTTATTTTGAAGATGTAGCACATACAATTTATCATTATCTGGAAGATACTATTTTTGTGGCGCATAACGTCCACTTTGATTATAATTTTTTAGCTCGTGAACTGGTACGGTGTGGCACGCCGCCACTTACCATTCCAGCCATTGATACAGTGGAATTGGCACAGATTTTTTTACCGACAGAAAAAAGTTTCCGCTTAAGTGATTTGTCGGAAAGCTTAGGTTTGTCTCATGAGAATCCCCATCAAGCAGATAGTGATGCGCAGGTTACAGCCGAACTTTTGTTATTAATTCAAGAAAAAATGAAATCTTTACCATTAGTCACTATGGAAAAAATTGCGGAATTAAGTCAACAGACAGCGCGGGAAACCAGTGCCTTTATTCAACAAACGTATGAACAAATGAAAAAACAAGTCACACCATTAAATCCAGCTTATCAAGTGGTCAGTGGCATTGCTTTACGCAAAAAAGAAGTTCCACTTTTTGAAGAAACGTTCTATCAGACTAGCACGTATCCCAAAACTAAAAAAGCCAAAGAAAAACTGTTTGGCGAACGTTTCGCTTATCGTGCGGAACAGAGTCGGATGATGAATTTAGTCTATGATCATTTTACAGAAGGAACGACAAAAGATTTATTTATTGAAGCAGCGACTGGAACGGGAAAAACATTAGGCTATCTGTTGCCGATGAGCTATTTAGCAACGCCAGAAAAACCAGTCATCATTTCAACAGTTTCGATTGTTTTACAAAATCAATTAGTGGAAAAAGATTTACCATTAGCCAATCAAATCTGCCAAGGGAAATTACGAGGCATTGTTATTAAAAGCCATCGACACTATCTTGATTTACAACGCTTTAAGGCAACGTTGAATCAGCCAACTCCGCAAAAACAATACGCTCTTTATCAAATGGGCGTTCTCGTCTGGTTGCTAGAAACAGAAACGGGCGATTTAGATGAACTACAATTGACGAATTTAAATCATTTATTCTGGAAAGAAGTTACACATCGCGGATTGGATTTTCTTTCAAAAAAAGATGAACTTTATGAAGTTGACTTTTTAAGACATCTGTATAAAAAAGTCGCTCAAAGTAACGTGTTGATTGTTAATCATGCATTTTTGGCGCAAGAGTCGCTAAGAAAACAACCGTTATTACCTGAAAGTCCGTGGCTAATTATTGATGAAGCACATCATTTACCAGACATCGCTAGTCGGATGGCGAGCGAACGAGTGAACAGCGTGATACTAAAAAAACAAGTCACGCATTTTATTGAAAAAGAACAACTTTTTGTTGCTTTACAGCAAATTTTTCAACAGTTTTCTGAAGAGCAGCGGTTTGTAAAAATTTATCAGCAAGGTTTACTGGATTTTGTGGATGAATGGCAAGATTTTCTTTTTGAATTGCATCGTTTATTTAGTAAAACGCAGAAGCGGATAGACCATCAGGAGTTGCTTTTAACCAAAGAACGTATTGATTATTTATCTGCTGCGGGAGAAAAACATAGTCAAACGCTCCAGCTTTTACTGCAGGAGCTGTTAACTATTCAAAGTAAGTTACAGCAAACAATTATGAGTCAGTTGGAAACCTTTAGTTTGGCTGATCGCATCGTTTTTGTTCGCTTATTTCAATTTTTTGATGAAATTGAACGTATTCATCACTGTTTTACCATTTATCTTGATGATTGGCGTCCACGTTGGGTAAAAGAATATTTACCACAAAATGAAGACCATGGCTTGATTGAAATTCATGACTTAGAAGCTAGTTTGCTTCCTGAAACAAAGTGGTATCCGCGGTATGAACGAATTATTTATACAAGCGGCACATTGAAGTTTGGCAACAATAAAAAGTATTTACCGCAACGGTTAGGTTTAACAGAGGTGACGTTCAAAACCCTGCCAACGCCATATAACTATGCAGAAAATGCGCGAGTCTATGTACCGGAAGAAGCAGTAGCCATTCAAAATGCCTCTTCCTATGAAATGGGTCAATACATTTCAGATACCATTGAAAAATTGATGGCGCAAGAGGAACGTTCGATGTTGGTTCTTTTTACTTCGCATGAATTATTGTCCACCGTGTATCATCAAGTCCAGCCGAGATTATTGGAAAAAGGACAAGAGGTCCTCGCCCAAGGGATTAGCGGCAGTCGTGAAAAAATTCTTAAACGGTTCTCTAATGGAAAACCGAATGTCTTGCTAGGAGCCGATAGCTTTTGGGAAGGTGTGGACTTACCAGGAACAGCTTTACAGTTATTGATAGTCACGCGTTTACCTTTTGAAAACCCGAAACGACCACTTGTGCAAGCAAAATATGCGTATTTAGAAGCAGAAGGGATACAACCATTTGCTCAAGAAGCGGTACCGAAAGCAGCCTTACGTTTGCGACAAGCACTGGGCCGTTTAATCCGTTCTGAAGAAGACAGAGGGGCATTGCTGATTCTGGATCGTCGTTTAGTCACTGCAAAATATGGCAAACGATTAATCAAAGCGTTTCCCAAGGGACTCTCAGTAAAAGAAGCGCCCATGCCTGAAATTTTAGAAGAATTAAAGGAATTTTTAAACAAATAATTGATTATTTTTAGGTCATATTTGTGAAAGGCCGCTATTTTTCTGCTATAATAAGACCCAGTAAGTTTAGAGAGGATGGAAGGATTTTTGGAGGAATTAGAAGAAAAGAAAGAGAAGAAACGGATTACTGTCCTTGTAACCCTATTGGCAATCCTTTTAGCAATTCTTGTAACAATAATTATCTTTTTTGTACGAACCAATCAACCAATGGCTCAAGCCGAAAAAGAAGCAACCGCAATTGCCAAAACTTCTGCTAATTTAGAAACAGTTGATAAATTTTACTGGTTTACACGCAAAAATACGTATTTTACTTTAACCGGCAAAAATGATAAAGGCACAGAGATTGTCGTGATTGTCCCTAAATCGGGAGAAAAAGTCACGGTCTTAAATCAAAAAGATGGTCAAACTGAACAACAAATAACAGACATTGTTGCTAAAGCCCATCCCGATGAATCGGTGATGAAAGCTACGTTAGGGCTTTATGATAAGCGCCCTGCATGGGAAGTGGTCACCGAAAATGATCAAGGAGTACTAACGTATTATCTTATGAGCTTTGATAAGGGCGAAGAGATCAACGTTGTCAAAGATATTTAATTTAGATAGGTTTTGATGAAAGTGGGAGTGAAAGGTGTATGAACGTATCAAATCGAGCACAGCAATTGACTCCTTCTGTTACATTAGCAGCTGCCGCCAAGGCGAAAGCATTAAAAGCAAAAGGTGTAGATGTTTTAAGCTTAACGGTTGGGGAACCAGATTTTGTAACCCCGAAAAATATTCAAAAAGCAGCAATTGCTTCAATTGAGGATGGAAGAGCAAGTTATTACACACCTTCTGGCGGCATTCCTGAATTAAAGCAAGCAATTGTCTCTTATGTGGAACGAGAATATCAACTTCGTTATCAACCCAAGCAAGTTATTGTGACAGATGGTGCCAAATATGCGCTGTATCTATTATTTCAAGCCATTTTGAACGTTGGGGACGAAGTGATTATCCCTGTCCCTTATTGGGTAAGTTATGGTGAACAAGTCAAATTAGCAGAAGGCAAGCCAGTATTTGTATCAAGCACGCAAGAGCAATCATTTAAAGTGTCAGTCGCACAATTAGAAGCTGTACGAACGGACAAAACAAAAGCAATCATTTTAAATTCACCATCTAACCCAACTGGTATTATTTATACGGAAGAAGAATTACGCCAAATTAGTGAATGGGCAGTTGCTCATAATATCCTCATTATTGCAGATGATATTTATGGTCGTTTGGTGTACAATGGACATCGGTTCACACCAATTGCAACCATCTCAGAAGCAATTCGTCAACAGACAATCATTATTAATGGTGTTTCCAAAACATATGCAATGACAGGCTGGCGCATTGGTTTTGCAGTCGGTGATGAAAAAATTATTCAAGCAATGACACAACTCGCTTCACAATCCACCAGTAATCCAGTCGCAGTTAGCCAATATGCGGCAATTGAGGCTTTAACAGGTGAACAGTCGACAGTTGAAGACATGCGTCAGGCCTTTGAAAAACGCCTGAATCATATCTATCCAAAAGTAGCAGCTTTGCCAGGTGTTTCGCTAATAAAACCTGAAGGCGCCTTTTATCTATTCCCGAATGTCAAAAAAACGTTAGAAATTTGTGGGTATGATAACGTGACTAACTGGGTGGAAGATTTATTACAAGAAGCGCATGTTGCTCTGGTAACGGGAGAGGGCTTTGGTGCACCAGAACATGTGCGGATGAGCTATGCGACAGATTTAATGACGTTAGAAAAAGCGATTGAGCGAATGAATGACTTTATAGAAAAGAAACGAATTCAGCACAACGCCTAAAAGAATAAACTAAGAAATGAACGGAGAGACAAACGTGGAACAAATTCAAATTATTGATTCAAACAAACATGTTGGAGAAACAGTAAAAATTGGCGCTTGGATTGCTAACAAACGCTCAAGCGGAAAAATTGCCTTTTTACAATTACGTGACGGGACAGCCTTTTTCCAAGGTGTCGTGTTCAAACCAAACTTCATTGAAGCCTTTGGTGAAGAAGCTGGTACAGAAAAATTCCAAGAAATTAAACATTTATCACAAGAAACAGCAGTCATGGTTACTGGTGTTATCAAAGAAGATAGCCGTTCTAAATTCGGCTATGAAATGGATATCACTGATTTAGAAGTCGTTGGCGCTTCAGAAGATTACCCAATTACGCCGAAAGAACACGGCACAGATTTTTTAATGGATCATCGTCATTTATGGTTACGTTCAAGCAAACAACATGCGATCATGTTAGTTCGTAACGAAATTATTCGTGCTACTTACGAGTTCTTTAACGAACAAGGATTCATTAAAATTGATAGCCCAATTTTAACAGGCTCAGCACCAGAAGGCACAACAGAATTATTTGAAACAGATTACTTCGGACAACCAGCATTCTTATCACAAACAGGTCAATTATATGCAGAAGCTGGTGCGATGGCATTTGGAAAAGTCTTTACTTTTGGACCAACTTTCCGTGCGGAAAAATCCAAAACTCGTCGTCACTTAACGGAATTCTGGATGATTGAACCAGAAATGGCATACACAACTCATGAAGAATCACTAGATATTCAAGAAGCCTACGTAAAACATTTAATTAAATCGGTATTGAAAAATCAACAATATCCATTGGATGTTTTAGAACGTGATACAGCGTTACTGGAAAAATATGTTTCGGAGCCATTCAAACGTATTACTTACGATGATGCGATTGAGTTATTACAAAAAGAAGAAGCAAACAATGATTATGATCACATTGAATGGGGCGAAGACTTTGGTAGCCCACATGAAACCTTTATTTCAAATTACTATGGCGTTCCAACATTCATTTTAAATTATCCAAAAGCAATTAAAGCCTTCTATATGAAACCACATCCAACACGTGAAGATGTTGTAATTTGTGCCGATTTAATTGCACCAGAAGGTTATGGTGAAATTATCGGTGGTTCAGAGCGTGCAACTGATTATGATTATTTGAAAGAAAAAGTTGCTGAGTTTGGCTTATCTGAAGAAGAATATAGCTGGTATTTAGATTTACGTAAATACGGTTCTGTGCCACATTCCGGCTTCGGGTTAGGTTTAGAACGTGCTGTTACGTTCATTACTGGTAATGAACACATTCGTGAAGCGATTCCGTTCCCACGTATGTTAAACCGTATTTATCCATAGAGAACAAATAAAAAAGAGAACTTCGGCAAAAGCCGAAGTTCTTTTTTTAATTCTGCCATAATTTTTGCATCTGGTCCAAAATATCAATGACTTCTGTCGTGAAAAATAAGGAGCGGTTGGGTTGAGTACCTTTGATTGCTTCAACCATATTGTAGATTTCATAATTCATGGCTTCAGCTGAGTACCCAGAAACGATGGTCTCAACTGTACCGTCATTGTAGTGAACGATTGCTTCATCTGCACGTGGATAATCTGTAATGGTAATATAGGCATCTTCAAAAGCAACAATTCCTTGCTTTGGCATTTTTGCTTGGAATGTTAATGAAATAGTAGCCAACTCATTTTCTTTATTCCGAAGCAATGTCACCGATTGTTCATCAACGCCAGTAGAGAAGGGAACCATGCTAGAAGCTAAAACGTCTGGCTGTGAGCTGAGAAACCAACGAGCAAACGAAACCGCATAAGTACCAATATCTAACAATGCGCCGCCTGCTAAGTCAGGATTAAAAAAGCGATTTTTAGGATCGGGTTCTTTGTAACTTCCAAATGGTGCTTGAATCATTTTTAACTGACCAAATTTGCCAGCATCCATCAAGCGACGTAATTCGTCGTATAGTGGCATGTTAAAAATAGTCATGGCTTCTGCTAAAATAAGGTCATTTTTTTCTGCAACTGCCAAGGCTTGTTTTAATTCTGCCGCGTTCATCGTAATAGCTTTTTCACACAACACATGTTTTCCGGCCTGGAGCGCTTTTAAAATGTGTTCAGCATGTTGTTTATTTGGCACTGCTATATAAACAACATCGATTGTTTCATCTGCTAGCAATTCTTCATAAGAACCATAGGCTTTAGGGATTGAATAATCAGCGGCAAATTGTTCTGCTTTAGTCAATGTCCGTGAAGCAACAGCTGCAAGTTGGCTAGTTTCTTGTTTAAACGTTGAAGCAAATTCGTGGGCAATTCCACCTAATCCTACGATGCCCCATTGATATAATTTTTTTGTCAAAAGAAGTCCTCCTAATCTATGCAATTTCTTCAAATCTTCTTCATTATTTATTATACTGTAAACAAGAGAAATTAGAAAACAAGGACAATTTTGTAAATATGATAAAATCCAGAGATAAAAAGATGCTTTTTTTAGAGAATTTCAGTAAAATAGAAAATGGAGGCGAATGATTATGCATCAAGTTTATGTAGATATTATTGTTGACGCAATTATTGAACAGTATCAAACAGAAGAAAATTTTTACTCCGCTTATCAAATTCAAGCAGCCGATTGGCAAGCTTGGAAAGAAGGCCAATTTGGTTTGGACAATGAAGTCATGCAAAAAATTAAGAATTTGTTTACGGATTATGAGTGGATGCTGACTCAAAAAATACTCCGCCAAACCATCTTATTTCCGGAAAAACGTAACCTAGCTGTTTCGGAATATAAACGGTTAAAAACAACAATTGCCAAAAAATGGCTACAATCTGATTTGGGCGTTGTAGAATTAATTCCTAACAATAAACAGGAACAAGAAATTGCTGCTGGTTATATTGATTTGAAAGTGACGCTGGCCTATGGTGAATGGGGTTTTGATGATATTATTACATTCCGGTTACCAGCTACGATTCAACGACAATTGGAAGGTTCAAAAGTTGAATTATTAGATTGGGTCAATGAAAATCTGATGGATACTTACGTAGGTGAATAACGAATAGGAAGGATGGTCTTTTGAAATACACAATTGCTGGGATTTTATCTGTGATTATTATGTTTGGTGCGGTAATTTTTGTCTTTTTTGGCAAAAAGCCAGTTGAAGAATCTGTTCACACATCAACTGAAACAACAGTGAAATCATCCACTAAAATTTCTGAAAGTAGTACAGTTTCTTCAACTGCTACCACTGAATCAAGTACTGAAATCACGAGCGTAAGCAGTGATGAAAGTTGATAATTTTCTGTGAAAATGATACAATTATTCGGTTATAGTAACAAATGAAATCAATCACGAGAGTGAAAGATAGTGAAACATTTTATCGGAAAATAAAAGATGAAGTGGGGAATTAATGAAGTGAGCAACTATCAGAAAAAAAGAAAAAAGCAGCTGAATTTGCCAAAGTTATTCTTAGGCGTAGTTGTCGTCGGTTTGGCCTTTGTCTTTTCGTTATCTGTCCTTTCTGATTCAGATAAGGGACAAAGCGAGTCAGTCAATCGCCAAAATGAAAACATCTCAAAAGAAGAATTTGTTGCTGAAATCACACCGTATGCACGTGAATTACAAGAATCTTACGGGGTATTACCAAGTATTATTATGGGGCAAGCAGTTTTAGAATCAAATTTTGGACAAAGTCAATTAGCATCGAAATATAACAATCTTTTTGGGATTAAAGCATATGGCAATCAACCAAAAGTCAATTTAGAAACAAAAGAGTATGTCAATGAGGTCTGGATTACGATTCAGGGTGATTTTCGAGTTTATGACAATTGGGAAGAATCCATGCGAGATCATACCAAGTTATTTGTTGATGGGGTCGATTGGGATCCAAATTTATATGAAAAAGTCTTGTTAGCCAAAAATTATAAAGAGGCTGCACAAGCGCTTCAAGATGCTGGATACGCAACGGATCCTACATACGCTGATAAGATCATTCATGTAATTGAAGAATACAATTTAAATAAATACGACCGTTAAGCATGGAGGAACGATGACAATGAGCGAAAAGTGGATTCCAGAAATTATGACGCCGCTGAAACAAGATATTGTAAAAATGCCAGAGATTATTCGGCAAGCCAGTGGCATTAAAATTTTTGGCCGTAAAATAAAATCAATTATTTTTACGACAGATATTGCGATTATCCGCAATACGGATGCACAGGCAGTGATTGCTGTATATCCTTTTACACCGCATCCAGCGATTACAAAAGGCATTATTGAAGCAGCGGATATTCCTGTCTTTTCAGGAGTCGGCGGCGGTTTAACGCAAGGCATGCGTTCTGCTTATATGAGTTTATTTGCAGAAGCACAAGGCTCAATGGGTGTCGTTTTGAATGGTCCTACACCAATTGAAACAATTAAAATGGTGGATGAAGCAATCGATATTCCTATTATCAGCACAGTAACTTCTATTCATACACCAATTGATGAAAAACTTGCGGCTGGCGTGGATATGATTAATATCAGTGCAGGAAAAGACACTGCAGCCACCGTACGCTATTTCCGTGGCAAGTATCCAGAATTACCGATTATTGCAACAGGAGGACCAACTGAATCGAGTATTCATGAAACCATTATCGCCGGAGCGAATGCTATTACATATACGCCCCCTAGTAACGGTGAATTATTCAGCAAAAAAATGAAAAAATATCGTGAACAAGAAAAAGCAACCGATGAAGAATAAAAAACGCTTTGGCAGTCTATCCTGCCAAAGCGTTTTTAGCTATTTAATGTTCGCTTTTACGGAACAATGGAAGAATGAACCAATTATTTGAAAATTCTAATGAAAAAAAGTTGTTAAACCATTGAAAGTTAGAGATTTTTGTACTATCCTAGAGAAACATAGAAGCTTGTATAAGGTCAAAATACGGTTGACCGTCTCTACCCAGCACCGTAAATGCTGGTCTATAAGTGAAGAAGAGCGGATAGCCCTTTTTTGCTTTGGCAAAATGGGCTTTTTTCTTTTGTTAGAACACGAATATAAATAGCACTTTGTTTTATTTCGTTCGTTTTTAACGAACCGTCCTTTCCTCAGGATGAGAACAAAGCATCTATCGAAAAATAAGTAAAGGAGTTCATATTGTGAAGGAATTAGTCGAACGTATTAAAAATGATGGCCGTGTATTAGGTGAAGGTGTTTTAAAAGTAGATAGTTTTATTACGCACCAAGTGGATCCAGAATTAATGGAGGCTATGGGTAATCGTTTTGCTGAGGTTTTCGCAGAAGCAGGCATTACCAAAGTAATTACAATTGAAGCATCAGGAATCGCTCCTGCCTTATACGCAGCGCAAAAATTAGGTGTGCCAATGATCTTCGCTCGTAAGGCAAAAAGTTTAACCATGGATGAAGAGCTCTTAACGGCTTCAGTTTATTCATTTACAAAACAAGTGACAAGTCAAATTTCCATTTCAAGAAAATTTTTATCTGATGCTGATAAAGTGTTGATTATTGATGACTTTTTAGCTAACGGACAAGCTGCCAAAGGGTTGGTAGAATTATGCCAACAGGCTGGTGCAAAGGTTGAAGGAATTGGTATCGTAATTGAAAAATCATTCCAAGATGGTCGTCAGTTATTAGAAGACATGGGCTTAAATGTAGTCTCTTTAGCACGTATTGCTTCATTAAGTGAAGGAACGGTGACGTTTTTAGAGGAGGATGCATAATCTTGGAAACAAAACAATTGAATACACCACAACAGACGGAAACACCAAATGGGAAAGCCGCCGTTTTAGGATTGCAACATTTATTAGCGATGTATGCTGGAGCAGTTGCCGTACCTTTATTAATCGGAACCGGCTTGAATTTTGATTCGCAACAAATGACGTATTTGATTTCAATCGATATTTTTATGTGCGGCGTTGCGACACTTTTACAATTAACGGTGAATAAGTTTTTTGGGATTGGCTTGCCAGTCGTTTTAGGTTGTGCCATTCAAGCAGTTGCACCTTTAATCATGATTGGTACGAACAAAGGGGTTGGTGCAATTTACGGTTCAATTATTGCTTCGGGCATTTTTGTCGTTCTTATTGCAGGATTTTTCTCAAAAATTAAACGTCTATTTCCGCCTTTAGTCACCGGCACAGTCATTACAGTTATTGGTTTGACCTTAATTCCTGTTGCTGTTGAAAAAATGGGTGGCGGCTTAGCAACGGACAAAAGTTTTGGTGATCCTAAAAACTTGCTCCTCGCATTTGTAACAATTGCCTTAATCATTGTTGTGCAAGTTTGGGGACGTGGCTTTATCAAGTCAATTGCCGTGTTAATCGGCCTAGTCGGTGGCACAATTTTAGCTGCGTTTCTGGGATTAGTGGATTTGTCTCCTGTTGGTCAAGCTACGTGGTTTCATTTTCCACAGCCATTTTATTTTGGCAAACCAACGTTTGATCTTTCTTCTATTGTGTTGATGATTATTATTTCAATTGTTAGTATGGTTGAATCAACAGGTGTTTATTTTGCCTTAGGAGACATTACAGGGAAGAAAATTGGCGAAGATGATTTACGTCGTGGGTATCATGCAGAAGGTTTAGCCGTCATTTTAGGGGGGATTTTTAATACGTTTCCTTATACAGGTTTCTCTCAAAATGTCGGGTTAGTTCAATTATCTGGGATCAAAACACGTCGACCAATTTATTTTTCTGCTTTTTTCTTAATTATTTTAGGCTTATTACCAAAAATTGGTGCGATGGCTCAAATTATCCCAGAGCCGGTTTTAGGCGGCGGAATGCTGGTTATGTTTGGAATGGTGGCTGTCCAAGGAATGCGCATGTTGTCAAAAGTTGACTACTCAAATGACAAAAATTTATTAATTATTGCCATCTCGATTGGCTTTGGTTTAGGCTTTAATATTATGCCAACGCTCTTTAATAAAGTACCAGAAACTGTTAGCATGTTTACTGGTAATGGAATTGTCATGAGCAGCATTACCGCAATTATTTTAAATCTTTTATTCAATGGTTTAAAAGAAACCTCAGAAAGTAACGAATAGTTTCAAAAAAGTATGATAGATAAGGTCAGATGGCTTTTCTTTCATACTTTTTTGACCTAATCATCGTTTAGAAAAATTTAATGTTTTCATCAATTTGAAGAGAAAAAGAGAAAAGAGCTTGGTTACAAAGAGACGAGTAGTAAGTTACCGCTGTTTTATCCTAAAGTATGTTAATAAATTCTGATGAGAAAACCTAAGGGAAACACTGCTGGCACTTGAAGTTGAGCCTTTTTCCTTGTATCATGTAAAAAGAGCACTCTTAAAGGCTAGACTGCGACGAGAAACCGTAGAAGGATTTTAAGGATAAAACTGTGATGGAAAGTTGTGATGAACTTGGATAAACCACTATTACCTGGTCAAGTGATTGGTATCATTGGTGGCGGACATTTAGCAAAAATGATGGCCCTTAGTGCAAGAGAAATGGGGTTTCGAGTGGGTGTGCTAGATCCACAAATTGATTGTCCTGCTGCACAAGTTGCCGATTGGCAATTATTAGGAGCATATAATGATCCTGAAGCGTTAGAGAAATTGGCAAAACGTGCCCAAGTGATTACGTATGAATTTGAACATGCAGATGTTGATGCGTTAACAGCGATTCAACATTTGGCGAATATACCTCAAGGAACAGACATTTTAGCGATTACGCAAGATCGTTTAATGGAAAAAAGTTTCTTGGAAGATAATAATATTGTGATTGCGCCTTATGCAACGATTGTTAGTCCGACTGATATTCAGGAAGCAATTGATGGCATTGGCTACCCGTGTATCTTGAAGAATACGCGAGGGGAAGGTCGCTATGTACTACATAGTACTTCAGACTTAGCGCCATCCATGAATCTTCTGAGAGAAGGAACCTGTGTCTTGGAAGCTTGGATTCCTTACGAAAAAGAATTATCTGTTCTGATTTCTGGTAATGGTCGCGGCGAATTTGCGACATTTCCAGTTGTGGAAACAATTAAAAAAGAGCGTAAGCTACATGAAACGATTGCGCCAGCCCGAATTGATGAAGAAGTTAGTGGCGAGTTGCAACGAATTGCTAAGGTGATTGCTAAAGCAGTTGGTTTAGTCGGCACCCTTTCAATTGAAATGTTTTATACAGAAACAGGCGGGATTTATGTAAATAAAATTTTACCTCGTCCAGAAGATGCTGGGAATTTTTCTATAGATGCTTGTTCTTTTAGCCAATATGATACGCATATTCGTGGTTTATGTAATTGGCCAATGCCAACGATTCAACTGTTGTCAGAAGCGGTTACGGTCAATGTGCTTGGGAATGAAGCCTATGAAACGATGGACATTATTAATGAACATCCAGATTGGCATTTCCACTATTATGGCCACAGTGAAGCAAAAGCGCAACGAGCGATGGGGCACATTACTATATTAACCAAAGAAATCGATGAAACACTGGAAGAAATTAAAGAAACAAAGATTTGGTCGTAATTATTTTTCAAAAATTGAGGAGTAAAGAGGGGATAAGGCACAATGATTGATCGTTATACAAGACCCGAAATGGGCGCAATTTGGACAGATGAGAACCGTTACAAGGCATGGCTAGAAGTTGAAATTTTGGCGGATGAAGCTTGGGCAGAACTTGGCGAAATTCCTAAAGAAGATGTACAAAAAATCCGAGAAAATGCATCATTTGATGTTGCACGTATTTTAGAAATTGAAGCAGAAACACGTCATGATGTTGTCGCTTTTACTCGTGCCGTTTCAGAAACGCTTGGTGAAGAGCGAAAATGGGTGCACTATGGGTTAACCAGCACAGATGTTGTGGATACTGCCTATGGTTATCTATTGAAACAGGCGAATGATATTTTACGGAAAGATTTACAAACATTTACGGAGATTGTCGGAGCCAAAGCCAAAGAGTATAAACATACGGTCATGATGGGAAGAACGCATGGCGTTCATGCAGAACCGACTACATTTGGTTTGAAATTAGCGTTGTGGTATTCTGAAATGAAACGCAACATTGAACGTTTTGAACATGCAGCCAAAGGTGTCGAAGCAGGTAAAATCAGTGGAGCCGTAGGTACCTTTGCCAATATTTCACCATTTGTTGAAGAATATGTTTGCGAACATTTGGGGATCCGTGCTCAAGAGATTTCGACACAAGTTTTACCACGTGATTTACATGCAGAATATGTTTCTGCCATGGCATTAATTGCGACAAGTATTGAAAAATTTGCAACAGAAATTCGTGGTCTACAAAAATCAGAAACGCGTGAAGTAGAAGAATTTTTTGCAAAAGGACAAAAAGGATCTTCGGCAATGCCGCATAAACGGAATCCAATTGGTTCTGAAAATATGACTGGTTTGGCACGTGTGATTCGTGGTCATGTCATTACTGCCTTTGAAAATGTGAGTTTATGGCATGAACGAGATATTTCTCACTCGTCTGCTGAACGGATTATTATTCCCGATACGACGATTTTGCTAAATTACATGTTGAATCGTTTTGGTAATATTGTCAAAAACTTAACGGTCTTCCCAGAAAATATGAAACGTAACATGGATGCGACCTATGGACTAATTTACAGCCAACGTGTCTTATTAAAATTGATTGACCACGGCATGACACGTGAAGAAGCGTATGATCTGGTCCAACCAAAAACAGCTTACGCATGGGATCATCAAACGGCGTTCCGTCCGTTGCTAGATGCGGATGAAAAAATTACATCTGTCTTATCAAAAGAAGAGCTAGATGATGCCTTTGATTACCATTATCATTTAAAAAACGTTGACACGATTTTTGAACGTGTTGGTTTAGGATAACAAGAAAGCGAGAAGAAGGATGATTCTTCTCGCTTTTCTCTTATAATGTTATAAACTGAAGGATTAAAAAACAAACGTATTGTTAAATACGTTTGTTTTTTTCTATACTTTTTTCGATTTATCCTTTATAATGTAACTTAAATAGTTACATTAGCTATTTAATGCAAACAAAGGAGGAGAAGCATGGATAAACAACAACGAGGCATTCAAGTGATTAGAATTTGGCTAGGGGTGACGATGCTAATTCATGGAGTGATGAAAGTAACGTCATTAGAAGATACTTTAGCGTTTTTTGCTAGTATTGGTTTGCCAAGCCTTTTCGTGTATGGTGTAGCGGCAATTGAATTAATTGGTGGATTATTTATGATTATTGGCTTTTTAATTCCTTTGGTATCAGTAGGATTCATAGCAGTTTTAGTCGGAGCTATTTTTTCTTTTGGTTTGGCAAGTGGTTTTAGTGGTTATGAGTACGAATTATTTTTAGCGATAACCAGTTTGGCTATTTTGGTTAGCTATGCCGATAAAAAGTATCTTACGTTAAAACTTTATTTTTAATAAATCAAAGCAATAAAGAGTTGGTCAAACTAGTTGTGATTGCGAAAAAGCCCTAAAACAGTGATATTTAGTTGTTTTAGGTTTTTTTTATCAAAAAGGTCAAAAAAGGTCAATTTGCTTATTGACCTTTACTGACCAATAGAGTATAATAAATTTATAAGGTTTACGAATACCTTAACTTTTGAAGAAATCCATCAAAAGTCGGATAATAATAATTGTAAAGAATGTTAAAATAAAAAAGACAAAACAATAAACGGGAGGGATCGTTTATGAATATTGAAAAAATGACAACCACGCTACAAGAGGCGATTGCTGAAGCTCAAAAAGTTGCGGTGACACGGCAACATCAAGAAATTGATATCGCACATTTATGGAAAATTTTTCTTCAACCAAACCATTTTGGACGTAATTTTTACACAGATGCTGGTTTAGATGTTGACGCATTTGAACGAGAAGTAGATAACGCGTTAGATGAATATCCAAGTGTGGCGGGCGGTAATGTGCAATATGGTCAAAATTTAAGTCAAAATTTGTTCCATTTATTGCAAGAAGCTGATTCACTTCGAGAAGAATTCCAAGATGAATTTTTATCAACCGAAATTGTACTTTTAGCTTTAATGAAATTGAAAAATTATCGTTTAACAAAATATTTAATGCAACAAGGCATTACGGAAAAAGAGTTAAGAAAAAATATTGAAGAGATGAGAGGAGGAGATCGTGTGACTTCTCAAAACCAGGAAGAACAATATAAAGCACTAGAAAAATACGGTGTTGACTTAGTACAACAAGTAAAAGCAGGAAAACAAGATCCAATCATTGGTCGTGACGAAGAAATTCGTGACGTTATTCGGATTTTATCAAGAAAAACTAAAAATAATCCAGTCTTAATTGGTGAACCAGGTGTTGGTAAAACAGCGATTGTTGAAGGATTAGCACAACGAATCGTTCGTAAAGATGTTCCCGAAAACTTAAAAGATAAAACCATTTTTTCTTTAGATATGGGTGCCTTAATTGCGGGAGCAAAATTCCGTGGCGAATTTGAAGAACGGTTAAAAGCTGTTTTAAAAGAAGTGAAAAAAAGTGATGGCAAAATCATTTTATTCATTGATGAAATTCATAATATCGTCGGAGCTGGTAAAACTGAAGGCAGTATGGACGCCGGGAATTTATTAAAACCGATGCTAGCACGTGGTGAATTGCATTTAATCGGTGCCACAACGCTTGATGAATATCGCCAATATATGGAAAAAGATAAAGCCTTAGAACGTCGTTTCCAAAAAGTATTAGTCAAAGAACCAACAGTAGAAGATACAATTTCTATTTTGCGTGGCTTAAAAGAACGATTTGAAATTCACCACGGCGTGAATATTCATGACAATGCTTTAGTTGCTGCCGCTACTTTATCCGATCGCTATATTACTGATCGTTTCTTACCAGATAAAGCGATTGACTTAGTCGATGAAGCAAGCGCAACGATTCGAGTGGAAATGAATTCGATGCCAACAGAGCTCGACCAAGTAACACGTCGGTTAATGCAACTAGAAATTGAAGAAGCGGCCTTGAAAAAAGAATCGGATGATGCAAGTAAAAAACGGTTAGCCAACTTGCAAGAAGAATTAGCAGATTTGCGTGAAGAAGCCAACTCAATGAAAATGCAATGGGAAACGGAAAAAGAAGAAGTTAATGCGGTTTCCAACAAACGTGCAGAGATTGATAAAGCAAAACACGAATTAGAAGATGCTGAAAATAATTATGATTTAGAACGAGCTGCTGTTTTGCGTCATGGAACAATTCCACAATTAGAACATGAATTGAAAGAATTGGAAGAAAAGAACGCTAAAGATAACGTCAAAATGGTACAAGAATCGGTTACTGAAAACGAAATTGCGCAAGTGGTCGGTCGTTTAACCGGCATTCCTGTGACAAAATTAGTTGAAGGCGAACGAGAAAAATTAATGAAACTGAATGAAACATTACACAAACGTGTGATTGGTCAAGATGAAGCCGTCGATGCTGTTAGTGATGCGGTAATTCGTTCAAGAGCAGGATTACAAGATCCAAATCGCCCACTCGGTTCGTTCCTTTTCTTAGGACCAACTGGTGTTGGTAAAACAGAACTTGCTAAAGCCTTAGCTGAAGATTTGTTTGATTCTGAAGATCATATGGTACGGATTGACATGAGTGAATACATGGAAAAACATGCCGTGTCTCGTTTGGTTGGTGCCCCTCCAGGCTATGTTGGTTATGAAGAAGGTGGCCAGTTAACGGAAGCTGTTCGTCGAAACCCTTATACAATTGTCTTATTAGACGAAATTGAAAAAGCGCACCCAGATGTCTTTAATATCTTATTACAAGTTTTAGATGATGGTCGTTTGACAGATTCTAAAGGTCGAGTCGTTGATTTTAAAAATACAGTTTTAATTATGACAAGCAATATCGGTTCTCAGCTTTTACTGGAAGGTGTGACACCTGAAGGAACAATTCCCGAAGAAGTTGAAAATCAAGTCATGAATATTCTAAAAGGACACTTTAAACCAGAGTTCTTAAACAGAATTGATGATACCATTTTATTCACACCATTGAGCTTGGATAATGTGAAAGGAATCATTGGTAAAATGACCGCACAACTTGCTCATCGTTTAGAGCAACAAGAAATTGTGTTGGAAATCACTGATGAAGCTAAAACATGGATTGCTGAAAATGGGTATGAGCCAGCTTATGGAGCTCGTCCGTTAAAACGTTTCATTACTCGCGAAGTCGAAACACCATTAGCAAAAGAAATTGTTTCTGGTCGAGTAATGCCAAAAACAAAAGTCACGATTAGTCTATTAGACAATCAATTAGTTTTTGAAAATGAACCAATAGAAGAAGTATAAAAAAAGAACGAGCGAATTCGCTCGTTCTTTTTTATTATGACAATCGTTGCTTAATTTCTTCCAACAAGTCCTCTTCTGAAGAAACAACCCGACCATTCAATTTAATCAAACCAACTGTATAAAGGTTTAAATAATGGAATTGATTTTCAGCGACTTCGTTCAAAGCATCAAGCTTTTGGTGATTATCAGCACCTTGTTGGCGGCTGTCTGTGTAAAGGGCAACCACCGGGATTCCTTTGGCATAAGCAACACCAATTTCTGAAGCTACGCCCGCATCAATGGTTGGTCCGTCTAATAAAGCAACCAATAAGTCGCTAGCAAGGACGTTTTCTGTATCTGCTAAGGCAATCATTTTGCTATCGGCATAAGCAGATTTGTCGTTAATCGCCGCATTTTCTTGTGGTAAATAAAGATCGATTGTTTTATCCAATTGTCGAATTTGTTCGACTAAATAGGCATTATAACGTAAGTCAGCTTGCGAAAATAAAGGTCCTGCAAAATAAATTTTTGTCATTTGTCTGTCTCCAATCCAAGGGTTTAGAAATAATCACTGAAATAAGCTTCTTGGTCAGGAAAAATCCGTTCCAAAGAATTTAAAGTTTCTTTATCTGTATCAATACGTTCAATTCGATGTAAGTACGAAGGGCGTCGGTAATTCATGACTAAACAAGTTAGTGTTTGAATATCTAAGTGAACGGCGGTGCCTAGAGGTTCATCCGTAATGGTCACTTGATCATTTTCATCCCAAATTAAGCCAAAAATACCATTATTCCACTCAGCGACAGGATCTTTAACGACAAAATGGAAGGGCTTAGCTGTACTTTCAAAAGGAAAGTTTTCTAAAAAGGCTTTGACATCAACAATTCGCGCCATATAATAGGGCTCAATGCTTTCTTTAATTTGGCTGTCTTCTAAAAGAAAGGCTAATGGTTCGTTTTTATAGATATCGCCCTTGACCCAATAAACCATCGAAAAATGCGCAGTAATAAAATTCCACAAGCCATTTCGGGCTTCTTGGTTCAAGTAAAACATTTCCTTAATATGAAATACCTCATCGGCCACCCAATAGAAAAGTACTCCTAAAGGTTCTTGATTGGCACCATAATAGACAGCAGCAGTCCGTTCTTCCTCGTTTTCGAAACGCCAATATTCTTCCCAGTTGAAGGCACTACGAATGAGTGCGCCGTGATTTTGACGAGCGAATCGCGCATAGACATCAAAGACATCTGGGTGATCGACAGCTAATCGTTCAATCATTCCTGGAACTGGAACGGTTTTTGGTAATTGTGTATCCCGAATTTTAAAAGATAACTTGTCGGACATGATTTCCCAACCTTTACGTCGGTAATAAGGAATGTTGTAAGGGAAAAGATAAGAAATCCACTGTTTATCTTGGCGCATTTCTTCTAATGCCGTTTGAATCAAGTCTTTCATTAAACCGTGGTTGGCATATTCAGGATAGGTACCGACACCAGTAACGCCGCCCATTTTATATAAAGCACCATGGATATTGACTTCGCATGGATAGATAGCAATTTGTGAAATTAATTGATTTTCGTGAAACCAGCCAAATACTTTTGAAAGTTCTAAAATCGGTTGTTTTGATTTGATAAATGCGCGTTTGTTTTCAAAACCACTTTCTTCAATATCTGCTTCAGTCACTTGAAAAACATAGGAAAGAAGTTCATTAAATTGATCAATGTGTTCTTCCTCAACAGGCTTTAAGGTCAGTTGCTTTCGAAATTCTTGTTCATCCATTTTTCCATCTCCAATAAATTTACTGTTTTTAGTATACCAAATTTTTCGAAACTCTGTTAGCCTTTCGAAACCAAAAGAATAAAAGGGAAGTGCTTTAAATCTTCATCAAAAATTGGTATAATGAAAAGTGCTGATTATCCTAGACCTTTAAACATGATAATTTGATAAAAAAGGCAACTAAAATATAACAATTGATTGATGAAGCTAGCAGGGAGCTAGCTTTTCTTAAAAGAAATGAGGCAAAAAATGAACAATAAAGAAATGAAAGCAAGACAAGAGAAAATTCGTAATTTCTCGATCATTGCCCACATTGACCATGGGAAGTCAACTTTAGCCGACCGGATTTTGGAAAAAACAAATACAGTCAGCAGTCGAGAAATGCAAGATCAATTACTTGATTCAATGGATTTAGAGAGAGAACGCGGCATTACCATCAAATTGAACGCCATTGAATTAAACTATACAGCCAAAGATGGTGAAACCTATACTTTCCATTTGATTGACACACCAGGGCACGTCGATTTCACCTACGAAGTTTCTCGTAGTTTGGCAGCTTGTGAAGGGGCTGTTTTAGTTGTTGATGCGGCGCAAGGAATTGAAGCGCAAACGCTAGCAAATGTCTATTTGGCATTGGATAATGACTTAGAAATTTTACCTGTTATTAATAAAATTGATTTACCCGCTGCTGATCCAGAGCGTGTTCGGACAGAGATTGAAGACGTAATTGGAATTGATGCATCGGAAGCTGTTTTAGCAAGTGCAAAAGCAGGAATTGGGATTGAAGATATTTTAGAACAAGTGGTGGAGTATGTACCAGCTCCATCAGGGGACATTGAGGCTCCTTTAAAGGCTTTGATTTTTGACTCTATTTACGATAGTTATCGGGGGGTCGTTTTAAACATTCGTGTAATTGACGGTGTCGTTCGTCCTGGAGATAAAATCCAAATGATGAGTAACGGTAAAACGTTTGATGTAACAGAAGTCGGCGTTTTTTCACCGAAACCAATTGCTCGTGATTATTTAATGGTTGGTGATGTGGGCTATATCACCGCTAGCATTAAAACGGTTCAAGATACACGGGTTGGGGATACAGTGACTTTGGCTGACAATCCAGCAGCAGAAGCACTACCAGGCTACCGCAAAATGAATCCAATGGTTTATTGTGGCTTATATCCAATTGATACGTCGCGCTACAATGATTTACGGGAAGCATTAGAAAAATTACAATTAAATGATGCGGCGTTACAATTTGAACCGGAAACATCGCAAGCTTTAGGGTTTGGTTTCCGTTGTGGTTTCTTAGGTTTGCTGCACATGGATGTTGTTCAGGAACGTTTGGAACGAGAATTTAATTTAGAGTTAATTACAACAGCACCGTCTGTAATCTATCACGTTAATAAAACTGACGGAACAACCGTTGTTGTTGATAACCCAGCTGAATTTCCAGAACCAGTAACGATTGAATCTGTGGAAGAACCTTATGTTAAAGCGCAAATCATGGTGCCAAACGATTATGTAGGAGCAGTAATGGAATTATCACAACGTAAACGTGGCGAATTCATTACAATGGATTACTTAGACGATTATCGTGTAAACGTAGTTTATGAAATTCCGTTATCTGAAATCGTGTTTGACTTTTTCGATAAATTGAAATCAAGTACAAAAGGCTATGCATCCTTAGATTACGAAATGGCTGGCTATCGTACCAGCCGCCTAGTGAAAATGGATATTCTATTAAATGCTGAAAAAGTGGATGCGTTAAGCTTTATTGTTCACCGAGATTTCGCATTTGAGCGTGGAAAAGCGATTGTTGAGAAACTGAAAAAACTAATTCCACGTCAACAGTTTGAAGTCCCAGTTCAAGCGGCGATTGGTCAAAAAATTGTGGCTCGTTCAGATATTAAAGCCTTACGCAAAAACGTACTGGCTAAATGCTATGGTGGCGATGTTTCTCGTAAACGTAAATTGTTAGAGAAACAAAAAGAAGGGAAGAAACGGATGAAACAAATTGGATCCGTGGAAGTTCCTCAAGAAGCCTTTATGGCGGTTCTGAAAATGGATGAAGATGATCAGAAAAAATAAACAGAAAAACAAGACAACCTTTTTCGTTGTCTTGTTTTTCTAAACTACTTAAAAACGATAAAGGTGTGTAGACAATGAATACTATCTTAACAGGTGATCGTCCAACTGGTAAATTGCACCTAGGACATTACGTAGGTTCCTTAAAAAAACGAGTAGAAATGCAAGCAGACCCTACAAATCAATTATTTGTCATGATTGCAGATTTACAAGCATTGACAGATAATGCAAAAAATCCCGAAAAAGTTTCAGCCAATGTTTTAGAAGTTGCTTTGGACTATTTAGCAGTTGGTTTAGACCCTACGAAAACAACAATTTTTATCCAATCGCAAATTCCACAGTTAGCTGAATTAACAATGTACTATCTAAATTTAGTGACCACGTCACGTGTTCGTCGGAATCCAACGGTCAAAGCAGAAATTGAGCAAAAAAAATTTGGCGAGGGTGTTCCGACAGGATTCTTTATTTATCCCGTTTCACAAGCTGCTGATATTACTGCCTTTCAAGCGAACTTAGTCCCAGTTGGGGAAGACCAAAAACCAATGTTGGAACAAGCGCAAGAAATTGTGCATAGTTTTAATCAGACGTACGGTGAAGTTTTAGTTAGACCGGAAGCTGTGTTACCACCAAAAGGCATGGGACGCTTGCCAGGAATTGATGGCAACGGAAAAATGAGTAAGTCTTTAGGTAATGGTATTTATCTTTCAGATCCAGCTGAAGTGGTTCAGAAAAAAGTAATGAGTATGTATACCGATCCAAATCATATTCGTATAGAGGACCCAGGACAAGTTGAAGGAAATATGGTCTTTACTTACTTGGATGTCTTTGGGAAAGAGAAAGAATATATTGAAGAATTAAAAGAGCACTATCGTCATGGCGGTTTAGGAGATGTGAAAATTAAACGTTACTTAATTGATGTCCTAGAAGAAGAACTCGCACCGATTCGTCGACGTCGTGAAGAGCTGGCTAAAAATCCAGAAGCGATTATGGAAATGTTGCATAAAGGAAGTCTTGCTGCTGAAAAAGTGGCAGCACAAACCTTAACAGAAGTCAAAAAAGCGATGGGAATTCAATATTTCTAAGCAATAAAAGAACTGGAACAAGTCAAAAGAAGAATGACTTGTTCCAGTTCTTTTTAAGTGGTTTGAAATTGACTATTATATAAGCTGGCGTAAAGAGTCGGAGCTTGTAATAGTTCCTGATGCGTTCCCTTTTCAATAATATCGCCATTTTTCATCACTAAAATTAAATCAGCATTTTCAATCGTGGATAATCGATGAGCGATAACGAAGCTTGTTCGATTTTCTGTGACAGTTTCCATCGCTTTTTGAATATGGGCTTCTGTTCGTGTGTCCACACTCGAAGTTGCTTCATCGAGAATAACAACGGGCGGATTTGCTAAAATGATTCGGGCGATGGTTAATAACTGTTGTTGCCCTTGTGATAATGCACCATTTTCGCTAGAAATAATTGTGTCATATCCTTGAGGAAGGGTCCGAATAAAATGATCACATTGAGCAATTTTAGCCGCTTCAATTATTTCTTCACGAGAAGCGTCTTTTTTTCCATAGGCAATATTATCTGCTACGGTTCCTTCAAATAGCCAAGTGTTTTGTAATACCATGCCAAATAAATTTCTTAGATTTTGTCGAGAAAGTTTCGTAATATCAATCCCATCAAAAGTAATGGCGCCTTGATTTATTTCATAGAAACGCATCAATAAGTTGACTAATGTTGTTTTACCAGCGCCGGTGGGTCCCACAATGGCCACTGTTTTTTTCGGTTGAACAGAAAAATCAACATTCTTCATTAAAATTTTTTCTGGTGTGTAGCCAAATTGAACATTTTTAAATTCAATGGCTCCTTTAGGAGAAGAAATAGTTTCTAAATGAGTTGCTTCTGGCTGTTCATCAGCTTCATCTAAGATAACAAAAATCCGATCAATGGAAGCCATCGCTGCTTGAATTGAGTTAATGACATAAGAAGCGGTAGAAATCGGCTCAGAAATTTGGTTGATATATTGCAAATACGCTTGCAAGAAACCAATCGTAATACCACCAGATAAAACGAGCATTGCGCCTAAGATAGCACTGATAATAAAAGCCAACTGATTGATAAAACGAATAGCTGGATAAATCGCAAAATTTAGAAACTGTGCTTTTTTAAAGGCACGATAATGTTGTTGATTAACAGCAGCAATTGTTTTTTCAGCATTTTGCTGTTGATTAAAGGTTTTTGTGACCAAATTTCCTGCTAAATATTCTTCCATTTTATTATTTAATTGACCTAATTCAGCTTGACTTTGATCAGCAAACACCTTGTTTTTATTCGCAATTTTTGTCGTCATGAAAGTACTACCGCCAATTAGTAGCAACACTAAAATAGTTAATTTTGCATCAATATAGAACAACATAATTCCTGCAAAAAGGATAGTCACGACGGAAGTGAAAAATTGGTTGATGCCTGTTAAAAGAACTTGTGACAATTGGTTTAAGCCAGTTGTTGAACGACTAATGATATCGCCCACTTGGTGATTGTCAAAGAAGGCCATTGGTAAAGTTTTAAACTTTTTTGTCACTTCTTTTCTAATTCTTAAAGTAACCCGTTCGCTTAAAGAAGCCATTGCTCGTTCCTGGATAAAAGAAGTGATACTACTAATGATTGAAAAGAGAATTAAAAGTAAGACGGGACCTAAGAGTGCTTCTTCAACTAAAGGAAGTGTCATGCCTTTGAGCCCGACACGCTTGATCGCTTCTAAGAGGTTATCAATCCCGATTGCCATAATATAGGTCATGGCAACAATTAATAAGTTTCCAATTAAACTGCAGATCATTAGACCATAAAAGATTGGATGCTCAGGTTTAATCATTTTCCAGAAACGTTTAAAGCTTTGAAGATTCATTGTTTTTTTCATTGTATGGCTTGAAAAGAAAACTTTCTTTCAAGCAGTCACATCCTTTCTTTAATTACTTGGGTAAGATACCTTGCGATTTAGCAAAGTCTTGGTAATAGCTATTAGTGGTAAGTAAATCAGCGTGGGTGCCTTGACCAACAATCCTTCCTTCATCTAGGACGATAATATTGTCAGCGTTCATGATTGTACTTAACCGTTGAGCAACAATGAGTAAAGTTTTGTCCGCCATTTGTGCATGTAAAGCGGCACGTAGAGCGGCATCAGTTTTGTAATCTAATGCGGAAAAGCTATCATCGAAAATATAAACATCTGCCGGTTTGATTAAGGCTCGTGCAATACACATTCTTTGTTTTTGACCACCAGAATAGTTGGCCCCGCCTTGTGCTACGAAACTTTCAATCCCTTGTGGTAAGGAATCGATAAATTCAGAAGATTGTGAAATTTCTAGTGCCGTTCTTATTTCTTCTGTAGTTGCTTTGGCATTTCCCATTAATAAGTTTGATAAGATTGTCCCACTGAAAAGAAAGGCTTTTTGTGGCACATAACTGATGACTTGGCGAATCGTTTGCTGAGATAATGAGCGGATATCTGTGCCAGAATAGCTAATCGTGCCGGCTGTGACCTCATTTATTCGTAAAAGTAACTTAACTAAAGTACTTTTACCAGCGCCAGTTGCCCCAACAATCGCCGTTGTTTTTCCTTTAGGGATGACAAAACTAACATTTTCTAAAACAGGATCAGCTGTTTCTGTGTATTGAAACGTGACGTGATCGAAGCAAATCAAGGCTTTCTCAGGATGATAAGCAATGATTGCTTCAGTATGAGGATCGCTAATTTCAATTTCTTCTGACAAAACTTCTTGCAAGCGATTCAAGGAAGCAACGGACCGTGGAATGACAACTAATACCATAGCCGCGATCATTAAGTAGGCCAAAGTTAGAAGCGTATATTCAATCACAGCTGTAACGGTGCCAATTTGTAGGGTGCCTACCGCCACTAAATTACCGCCAAACCACAAAATAGAGGCATACACAACGCCCATTAATAAAAAGGCAACAGGAGTAATCCAAGCAAAGATTCGATTCACTTTACTCATGCGTTCAGCATAATTTTTAAATGTTTGATTGGTTCGCTGCTCTTCAAAGTCTTGATTATTGAACGCACGAATCATATTAATTCCAGTAAAGAACTCTCGTAAAGTCGTAGTAATTCGATCCATTTTTGGTTGAATTTTTAAAGATAAAGGGGTGCCTTTTTTCATTAAAAAATAAACAACGACTAAGTAAAATACGATGGAAGCCAATGTTACCCAAGCGAGTGAAACTGAATAAGAAAATGTCATCACTAAGGCAAATAAACTAATAATAGGCGCTGGAAAGATTAATTGGCAAAACAGCACAATCATTGTTTGAACATTATCTACATCGTTGGTCATTCTAGTTAGCAAAGAATTTGAACCAAATTTATCAACATTTTTCATCGAGAATTGTTGAAATTTTTTAAAGAACAATCCTCTAACTTGGAAACCAAATTTAGCAGCTACTAAAGCAGACAAATAGCTAGAAATAATTGCGGCAATTGTTCCAATGAATGCCACAAGAAACATTTGTATGCCAATCGTTTTAATTACTTGTTGGTCACCGCTAACGATGCCCACATCAATCAACTTGCCAACTAATTTAGGGACGCCAAGGGTTCCTGCGATTTGCAAACAGATGGTTAAAGTTGTCGCAAGAACAATCCATTTATTTTCTTTAATAAACTCTTTCATTAATTTCATGAAATTTCCTCCTTAAACAATACCGTTTTAGCTGTTACAAAGAGTCATTGTACACGTTCAAGTAACTTGAATGTCAACAGTAGAAATGCTAAACTTTTTGATGGAGGGAACAGTATGGAAAAAAATTACACAATAAAAGATGTTTCTGAGTTGTTAAATATCCCTAAGTCCACGATTCGTTATTGGGACGAGCAAGGGTTGATTAGTACAACACGCAATGAAGAAAACGGATATCGAACCTTTGATTTAGAAGATTTGTTCAAAATATATGATATTGATTTTTATCGAAAAATGGGGATTCCTATCAAAGATATGTTGAATTTGTATAAAAAGACTCCTACCGATCTCTATGCCACCATGGAAGCAACAGAAGAACAACTGGGGCAAGAAATAAAAAGGCTTCAGCATAAATACAAAGAAATCAAGAAAAGAAAATTACATTTACATGCGTTAATTGATTTAGAAACATTGGTTTTTTCAGATGAACCAATTCCTTTTGATAAAATTGTTGTTGTTGATATTGAGGATCCAGAAGAGATGAAAGTTTACATGGAACACATTTCAACTTTAGGTATTTACGGGGATTTAAGTGAATCCAATGAACTGACGTATGGGATTTGTTTGGCAAATCATGTGAATAAAAAAAGTTTAGACAAAGTGATTTGGCTCAAAGAACCAAGTAGCCAATACAAAGGCTTTATTTTAAAAGTCAATACACAAGATACCCGTTTGAATAATATCGAAGAAGTAAAAAAGCGTTTAGCAAAACAAGGATTTGAAACAGGCATCGTTGTCGGAGAGCATATCTTGACACAACTAGAAGAGGAAAATCAATATATTGAATATTATTATGGTTGGATTGAAATTTTAGGGGAAAAGTAAAACAATTTAAAAAAAAGAAACTAGTAATAGCAAATGTAGCTAAGCTAGTTTCTTTTTTTGGTAAATGTAATGAAAATTACATGAAAAAATTTTTAGTTTTTAAAACAATTTAGAACGAATGTTATTAAAGGGAAAACAATAAAAAAATTACTCTTAAAGCTAGAACTTACCTATATTTGTATTTTTTTAGGGAAAGTCAATATATTTGCTTCATAT
>OKEZ01000077.1_pt1 | contig 46788 bp, 40 predicted proteins | sample 1614431 | NCBI WGS metagenome assembly OKEZ01 (sample SAMN04436938, study PRJEB24849) | human gut metagenome | biome: human gut; feature: NICU; material: stool | host: Homo sapiens | place: USA: Saint Louis, MO | collected 2012-06-23
ATACTAGCGCCTATGCAACGAAATTTGCTGGCTTAGTAAAGGATTTTAACTGTGAAGACATTATCTCGCGCAAAGAACAGCGCAAGATGGATGCTTTCATTCAATATGGAATTGTCGCTGGCGTTCAGGCCATGCAGGATTCTGGCCTCGAAATAACGGAAGAGAACGCCCACCGAATTGGCGCCGCTATCGGCTCTGGTATTGGCGGTCTCGGTCTTATCGAAGAAAATCATACCTCTCTGGTAAATGGTGGACCGCGTAAGATCAGCCCGTTCTTCGTTCCGTCGACGATTGTTAACATGGTGGCAGGTCACCTGACCATCATGTACGGCCTGCAAGGGCCAAGCATCTCCATCGCAACCGCCTGTACTTCAGGCGTGCATAACATCGGTCATGCTGCACGTATCATTGCATACGGCGATGCGGACGCGATGGTTGCGGGTGGTGCAGAAAAAGCCAGTACGCCGCTGGGCGTGGGTGGTTTTGGCGCGGCACGTGCGCTGTCTACGCGTAATGATAACCCGCAAGCGGCAAGCCGTCCGTGGGACAAAGAACGTGATGGCTTTGTGCTGGGCGACGGCGCAGGCATGGTTGTACTGGAAGAGTACGAACATGCGAAAGCGCGCGGTGCAAAAATCTATGCTGAAGTCGTTGGCTTCGGTATGAGCAGTGATGCTTACCACATGACGTCACCACCGGAAAACGGTGCAGGTGCTGCGCTGGCAATGGTCAACGCGCTGCGTGATGCGGCTATCGAAGCGGGTCAGATTGGCTATGTCAACGCGCATGGTACGTCTACGCCTGCAGGCGATAAAGCAGAAACCCAGGCAGTGAAATCTGTCTTTGGTGATGCGGCAAGCCGTGTAATGGTAAGCTCCACCAAATCTATGACCGGACACCTGTTGGGTGCGGCGGGCGCGGTAGAGTCTATTTTCTCTATCCTGGCGCTGCGCGATCAGGCTATTCCGCCAACCATCAACCTGGATAACCCGGATGAAGGTTGTGATCTGGACTTCGTACCTCACGAAGCGCGTCAGGTTAGTGGTCTGGAGTATGCGCTGTGTAACTCCTTTGGCTTCGGTGGTACCAACGGCTCTTTGATCTTTAAAAAGATTTAAGCCCGTTAGGTGATGCGCTAGCATCGATAGCAAATTGAAAAGGTCCGCTTGTCGGGCCTTTTTTTATTCGGTTTTCCGCCCTTGTCCTGTGTTACTCATCCTGCCAAACTAGCGGACCAGAAATAAGGAGCCACCATGTTCTTAATTAATGGCTGCGAGCAGAATATGCTGTTAGCAAGCGATCGAGCGACCCAATTTGGTGATGGCTGTTTTACCACTGCCTGTATTATCGACGGCGAAATCCCTCTCTTTGCAGCGCATCTTGAGCGTTTACAAGACGCTTGCCAAAAACTGCTGATCTCTTTTGAAAATTGGTCCGAGCTGCAAAATGAAATGAAAATGCTGGCGAAAGGGCACGTACGCGGGGTGTTGAAAGTGATTATCAGCCGTGGCAGTGGAGGCCGGGGCTACAGTGGCAAAAGTTGTCACAGCGCCACACGCATCCTCTCCGTTTCAGCCTGGCCCGTTCATTACGATCGTTGGCGGCAAGATGGCATTGTGCTGGCGCTAAGCCCAGTACGTCTGGGACGTAATCCACTGCTTGCCGGGCTTAAACATCTGAATCGACTGGAGCAGGTGTTGATTCGCTCTCATCTTGAACAGACGGACGCAGATGAAGCACTGGTTCTTGACAGCGAGGGATGGGTTACGGAATGCTGTGCGGCTAATTTGTTCTGGCGTAAAGGTGATGTAGTTTACACGCCCCGCCTGGATCAGGCCGGAGTAAACGGCATTATGCGACAATTCTGTATCCGGATGCTGGCACAATCGCCATTCAGTATTGTCGAAGTGTATGCCGGGTTGGAGGAGGTTATGCAGGCTGATGAAATCGTCGTCTGTAACGCGTTAATGCCCATTATTCCCGTGCGTGCCTGTGGCGACACATTGCTGTCTTCACGTTTGTTATTCGATTTTTTAGCCCCACTTTGTGAGCACCCGAATTAGTCATGAAAAAACTGTTACTCGTTGTCCTGTTATTGCTGGTTGTGCTGGGCATTGCCGCGGGAGTGGGAATGTGGAAAGTTCGCCATCTGGCGGACAGTAAATTATTGATTAAAGAAGAGACGATTTTTACGCTGAAAGCGGGGACGGGCCGCCTGGCCCTTGGCGAACAGCTGTATGCGGACAAGGTTATTAACCGTCCGCGCGTGTTCCAATGGCTGCTGCGTGTGGAACCTGAACTGTCGCATTTTAAGGCCGGAACCTACCGTTTTACACCCGACATGACGGTTCGGGATATGCTGCAACTGCTGGAAAGCGGCAAAGAGGCGCAGTTCCCGTTACGTCTGGTTGAAGGGATGCGCCTAAGCGATTACCTGAAACAGCTGCGCGATGCCCCGTATATCAAACATACGTTAAGCGACGATAGCTATGAGACCGTGGCCCAGGCGCTGAAGCTGGAAAACCCGCAATGGGTGGAAGGTTGGTTCTGGCCAGATACCTGGATGTATACCGCCAATACGACTGACGTAGCGTTGCTAAAACGCGCGCACCAGAAAATGGTTAAAGCGGTGGATACTGTCTGGGAAGGGCGCGCTGACGGCCTGCCTTATCAGGACAAAAATCAGCTGGTAACCATGGCTTCTATTATTGAAAAAGAGACTGCGGTTGCCAGCGAGCGTGACCAGGTGGCTTCGGTGTTTATTAACCGTTTACGTATTGGTATGCGTTTACAAACCGATCCAACGGTGATTTACGGTATGGGGTCACGGTATAATGGCAAATTGTCGCGTGTGGATTTAGACACCCCGACCGCTTATAACACCTATACCATTACAGGACTGCCACCTGGCCCGATTGCCATGCCGGGAGAGGCATCGTTGCAGGCCGCGGCACATCCGGCAAAAACGCCGTATCTTTATTTTGTGGCTGACGGTAAAGGTGGCCACACGTTTAACACCAATCTTGCCAGCCACAACCGGTCCGTGCAGGATTACCTGAAAGTGCTTAAGGAAAAAAATGGGCAGTAACTATATCGTCATCGAGGGCCTGGAAGGCGCCGGAAAAACCACCGCGCGTAACGTAGTGGTAGAGACACTTGAGCAACTCGGTATTCGTGACATGGTTTTCACCCGCGAACCTGGCGGCACGCAACTGGCTGAGAAACTAAGAAGCCTGGTGCTGGACATTAAGTCGGTGGGTGACGAGGTTATCACTGACAAAGCCGAAGTTCTGATGTTTTACGCCGCGCGCGTACAGCTGGTCGAAACCGTTATTAAACCTGCGCTGGCGAAAGGCGCGTGGGTAATTGGCGATCGTCACGATCTGTCGACTCAAGCGTATCAGGGCGGCGGACGCGGCATCGATCAAAACATGCTGGCAACCCTGCGCGATGCAGTGCTCGGCGATTTTCGCCCGGATCTGACTATCTATCTGGATGTGACACCAGAAGTCGGGTTGAAGCGTGCCCGTGCACGCGGCGAGCTGGATCGTATTGAGCAGGAATCTTTCGATTTCTTTAATCGTACCCGCGCGCGCTATCTTGAGCTGGCTGCCAAAGATGCCAGCATTCGCACTATAGACGCTACGCAGCCGCTGGAGGCTGTGATGGCTGATATTCGCAATACCATCACCCAATGGGTGAAGGAGCAGGGCGCATGAAATGGTACCCATGGTTACGACCGGATTTTGAAAAACTGGTGGCCAGCTACCAGGCGGGTCGTGGTCACCATGCGTTACTGATTCAGGCGTTACCCGGAATGGGCGACGACGCGCTTATTTACGCCCTCAGCCGATATTTAATGTGCCAGCAGCCGGAAGGACATAAAAGCTGCGGACAGTGCCGTGGCTGTCAGCTGATGCAGGCGGGGACGCACCCTGACTACTATTCGCTGCTGCCAGAAAAAGGCAAAAGCACGCTGGGGGTTGATGCTGTACGCGAAGTCAGTGAAAAGCTGTACGAGCATTCGCGTCTCGGCGGTGCGAAGGTCGTGTGGATCCCTGATGCCGCCCAGTTAACCGATGCTGCCGCCAATGCCCTGTTGAAAACGCTGGAAGAACCCCCGGCACAGACCTGGTTTTTCCTCGCCAGCACAGAGCCTGCTCGTTTGCTGGCGACATTACGCAGCCGTTGTCGGTTACATCATCTTGCGCCACCTCCGGAGTCGTATGCTATCTCCTGGCTTGCTCGTGAAGTGACTGCGTCGTCAGAAGCGCTGCTTAGCGCGTTACGTCTAAGTGCCGGTTCGCCAGGCGCGGCACTCACGCTGTTACAGGCTGAAAGCTGGGCGCACCGTACAGATTTTTGTGCGGCACTGGTGAATACATTAAACGCCGGTGATTGGTATATCTTGCTCGCGGCGTTAAACCACGATCAGGCTGCCGCCCGTTTACACTGGCTGGCAACGTTGTTTACGGATGCGTTGAAACGTCCGTATGGGATTGCCCATTTAACCAATCCCGATGCCCTGGACCTGATATCTTCCATCGCAGAACGGTTATCCGTTGCCCAGATACAGGCGATACTCGGTGACGTTTGTCATTGCCGTCAGCAGTTGCTGAACGTGACGGGCGTAAACCGCGAGCTGGTATTAACCGATCTTATTCTTCGTATTGAGCATTACCTGCAACCAGGCACCGTACTGCCTGTTCCCCATCTTTGAGAGAGACATTATGTTTTTAGTCGACTCACACTGCCATCTTGATGGCCTGGATTATCAATCTCTGCATAAGGACGTTGACGACGTGCTGGCGAAAGCGGCCGCACGCGATGTGAAATTCTGTCTTGCCGTTGCAACCACCTTGCCAGGATACCGCAGTATGCGTGAACTGGTTGGTGAGCGTGACAATGTGGTTTTTTCCTGCGGCGTGCATCCGTTAAATCAGGATGAAACCTATGATGTTGAGGTGCTGCGTCGTTTTGCCGCCGAAGAGGGGGTTGTGGCGATGGGAGAAACCGGACTGGACTATTTTTACACGCCGGAAACAAAGGTGCGCCAGCAGGAATCCTTTATCCACCATATTCAGATCGGCCGTGAGTTACAGAAGCCGGTTATCGTGCATACCCGCGATGCGCGAGCCGATACGCTGTCTATTCTGCGCGAAGAAAAAGTGACGGATTGTGGCGGCGTACTACACTGTTTTACAGAGGACAGAGAAACGGCGGGCAAATTACTGGACCTTGGATTCTATATCTCGTTTTCCGGCATCGTCACGTTCCGAAATGCAGAGCAGCTCCGTGATGCCGCCCGCTATGTTCCTCTGGACCGGTTATTGGTCGAGACGGATTCTCCTTACCTTGCGCCTGTACCGCATCGTGGAAAAGAGAACCAGCCCGCCATGACTCGTGACGTTGCAGAGTACATGGCCGTAGTGAAAGGTGTTGCCGTTGAAGAACTGGCGCAGGCAACCACTGATAACTTTGCCCGCCTGTTTCACATCGACGCTTCTCGCCTGCAATCTGTTCGTTAACTGACTTTTTTTAAAGCTCGTAATTAATCACTAATGCGAGTAAAGTTCACCGCCACAAAATGGGCGGTGAATAACCAGCTTGACACATTCAGAAACGCATTTTATCGGAATGTGCGGATTTTGCGGCCATTCACGACTGAACTGTGATAGCCGTCAAACAAAAACAAACTGAATTATTTTACTCTGTGTAATAAATAAAGGGTACTTAGATGCCCTGTACACGGCGAGGTTCTCCCCCCTCGCTAATGCGTGAGAACGTAGAAAAGCACAAATACTCAGGAGCACTCCTAATTATGTTTAAGAATGCATTTGCTAACCTGCAAAAGGTCGGTAAATCGCTGATGCTGCCGGTATCCGTACTCCCAATTGCAGGTATCCTGCTGGGCGTCGGTTCCGCTAACTTCAGCTGGCTGCCAGCCGTTGTATCGCACGTAATGGCAGAAGCGGGCGGTTCTGTTTTTGCGAACATGCCGCTGATTTTTGCTATCGGTGTTGCGTTAGGCTTCACTAATAATGACGGTGTATCTGCACTGGCATCCGTTGTTGCTTACGGCATCATGGTTAAGACCATGGCTGTAGTTGCGCCGCTGGTTCTGCATTTACCTGCTGAAGAGATCGCAGCTAAACACCTTGCTGATACGGGTGTTCTCGGAGGGATTATCTCCGGTGCGATTGCAGCGTATATGTTCAACCGCTTCTACCGTATTAAATTGCCTGAGTATCTTGGCTTCTTTGCGGGTAAGCGCTTCGTTCCTATCATTTCTGGTCTGGCTGCTATCTTCACCGGTGTGGTTCTGTCCTTCATTTGGCCGCCAATCGGTACTGCTATTCAGACGTTCTCCCAGTGGGCTGCATACCAGAACCCGGTAGTGGCGTTCGGTATCTATGGCTTCATTGAACGCTGCCTGGTGCCGTTTGGTCTGCACCATATCTGGAACGTTCCATTCCAGATGCAGATCGGTGAATACACCAACGCTGCAGGTCAGGTGTTCCACGGCGACATTCCTCGCTATATGGCGGGTGACCCGACTGCGGGCAAACTGTCCGGTGGCTTCCTGTTCAAAATGTACGGTCTGCCGGCTGCTGCTATCGCTATCTGGCACTCTGCTAAACCAGAAAACCGCGCGAAAGTGGGCGGTATCATGATCTCCGCTGCGCTGACCTCGTTCCTGACCGGTATTACCGAGCCGATCGAGTTCTCCTTCATGTTCGTGGCGCCGATCCTGTACATCATCCACGCGATTCTGGCTGGTCTGGCATTCCCGATCTGTATCCTGCTGGGTATGCGTGACGGTACGTCGTTCTCCCACGGTCTGATCGACTTTATCGTTCTTTCCGGTAACAGCAGCAAGCTGTGGCTGTTCCCGATTGTTGGTATCGGTTATGCGATCGTTTACTACACCATCTTCCGTGTGCTGATTAAAGCGCTGGACCTGAAAACTCCGGGTCGTGAAGATGCCACCGAAGACAGCAAAGCAGGTGCGTCAGGCGAAATGGCTCCGGCTCTGGTTGCGGCGTTCGGCGGTAAAGAAAACATCACTAACCTTGATGCGTGTATCACCCGTCTGCGTGTCAGCGTGGCTGACGTTGCCAAAGTGGATCAGGCTGGCCTGAAGAAACTGGGTGCGGCGGGCGTTGTGGTAGCTGGTTCCGGTGTTCAGGCGATTTTCGGTACCAAGTCCGATAACCTGAAAACTGAAATGGATGAGTACATCCGTAACAGCTAAGCAGTAAGAAATTGGGGAGAACTAAGGCAGCCTACGGGCTGCCTTTTTTATTGCATTAATTAGCCTGAACGCGAATCGGCGCGGTGACGGCGAACAGCCACGGACGAGCCTCTGCATTCACGCGAGGGGATAACGTCTCTCTGACCTGCTGGTGGTAATCATCAATCCATTGCTTTTCAGCTTCACTCAACAGATGCAGTTCAACCAGATTCAAATCAATCGGCACCAGCGTCAGCGTTGAGAAACGACAGAAGCCAGGGCGGCTGTTGATTATTTCCACTTGGTTCTCAATACGGATCCCATATTGCCCGGCCAGATAGTAACCCGGTTCGATAGTGATGATATTGCCCGCGACCAGAGGCCAAGGGTTTACTTTCTTGGCAATGCGATGGGGTTGTTCATGGATAAGCAACTGGTGGCCTACGCCGTGTCCTGTTCCATGATCAAAATCCAGGCCTAAATCCCACAACGCCCGACGGCTAAAGGCATCCAGTTGATGGCCCTGAGTGCCGCTGGGAAACTGCAGTGAAATAAGCGACAAAAAGCCTTTCAGCACGGCGGTGTAATGCAGACGACGTTGCGGATCCTGTGGACCAAACGCGAAGGTACGCGTCGTATCCGTCGTACCATTGTGGTACTGGCCGCCAGAATCATTCAGATACATGGCCTGCGAGGTAATTGGCGTATTGGTTTTTTCACTGGAGTGGTAATGACACATCGCCGCATTGCTGGCAGAGGCCGATATCGTGCTGAAGCTTTGCTCAATAAATCCCGGCTGCTGCTGGCGAAATTCCAGTTGCTTTGCCTGGGCTTCCAGTTCGGTGACCGGATTGCCAGCCGCTTCGCGCAAAGGGACTTCATGGGCCAGCCAGGCAAGGAAATTAACCCAGGCTGCGCCATCTTGTTCATGGCATTCCCGATAGCCCGCCAGTTCAACGTCATTTTTGTGGGCTTTCATCAAGGTGATGGGATCAGGGGCCCATAAGACGTTGCCACCGTGTTCTTCAATGGCAAAACGCAACGCAACCGGGGCGTAGTCTTTATCGACCAGGAAGCGTTTCCCACTGGCCAGTTGCTGGCAACGTACCAGGAAACTCTCTTGCGGGGCCAGCGTGAGCGTGTTCAGCAGTGATACGGGTAGTTGCTGCGTTTTGTTGCTATCCACAAACCATTCCAGCTCACCGCTGCGATGGAGCAGGGCAAACGAAAACGGTACTGGCACCATAGCCAGATCTGAACCGCGTACATTCAACAGCCAGGCAATGTTATCCGGCAGGGTAATTGCCAGTACGTCAGCCTCATGTTGAGCGAGTTGTTCCACGACGCGGGCACGCTTTTGCGTGCTGCTTTCCCCGCTGATTTCAATGGGCATTTCACGAATGATGCCGCAGGGGGCTGCCGGTCGGTCAAGCCACACCTGGTCAAAAGGATCTTGCTCAAGAGGTACCAGCTCGCAATGAGTTGCCGACAAGGCTTCAAACTGGCTGTTGACCATCAGCAGCGGTTCAAAGCCGATACGTGTACCCGCTGCAACGTGAGACTGCAAATAGTCGGCCAGCGGTTCATCGTGTAAATGATGAATTTCAAAATCATCCAGAGAGACTTCATTGCGTACCTGGACCTGATAGCGTCCATCGACAAACATTAACGCGCGATCCCGAAGGACCAACGCGAGGCCGGCAGAGCCGCTAAATCCGGTCAGCCAGGCCAGTTTATTGTCATGCGGCGTACAATCTTCGCTTTGATGAGCGTCGGCGCGCGGAACAATCATGCCATCCAGCCCCTGCGCTATCAGCAGGTTGCGCAGGGCGGAAAGAGGAGTTGAGTTGTGCATAGTTAACCTTCAGGTCTTAACGGAACGGCGGTTCGTTGAATGTACGTAATTTACGGGAGTGCAGTCGGTCGCCTTCAGCACGCAGACGATCGATAGCCCGGATACCTATTTGCAGATGCTCAGAAATAGCACCTTCATAAAAACGGTTGGCCTGACCAGGTAGTTTGATCTCACCGTGCAGCGGCTTGTCGGAAACGCACAGCAGCGTGCCGTACGGAACGCGGAAACGGTATCCCTGAGCGGCGATGGTGGCGCTTTCCATATCGATAGCCACCGCGCGACTGAGGTTGAAACGCAGCGCAGAAGCGGAATAGCGTAGCTCCCAGTTACGATCGTCGGTGGTGACGACAGTACCGGTACGCAAGCGCTGTTTAACTTCTTCACCGGGCATACCGCTGACTTCTTTGGTGGCGTCATACAGGGCGCGTTGTACTTCCGCAATGCTCGGAATCGGAATATCCGGCGGTAGTACGGCATCCAACACGTGGTCGTCACGCAGATAAGCATGGGCCAGAACATAGTCGCCAATCGCCTGACTTTCACGCAGACCACCGCAGTGACCAATCATCAGCCAGACGTCAGGACGCAGTACGGCCAGATGATCGCAAATGGTTTTGGCGTTAGACGGGCCAACGCCGATATTGACCAGCGTGATCCCCTGACCGTCAGCCGTGATTAAATGCCAGGCGGGCATCTGGTGTTTCTTCCAGGCGAGATCGGAGATGGCTTCTTCTGGCGCTTCGGTTTCGGCGGTGATCCAGATCCCGCCCGCACAAGAGAGCGCGATATATGGGCTGTCCGGGTCGAGGATCTGGCTGCAACCCCAACGCACAAACTCATCGACGTAGCGGGTGTAGTTGGTGAACAGCACAAAAGGTTGAAAATGTTCAACCGGCGTTCCCGTGTAATGACGTAGTCGCGCCAGCGAAAAATCCACGCGTCGGGCATCGAAGTGAGACAGCGGAGAAAATTCCGCCGGATGAAAAATCCCGTCTGCCGTTTCGTCACCAATCTGCGACAATTCAGTGGTGGGGAAATGGCGCGTTAATCCGGCGCTCATCGAGCGATCCAGCGTCAGTTCTGAACCGTCAATCACATAGGGATAGGGGATTTCATGCTGCGACGGCTCGACGGAGATATGCGCATCATAATCCTGATACAGCAGCGTGAGCTGTTCTTCAAGATACGGACGAAAAAGCGACGGACGGGTAATCGTAGTGGTGTAGCTGCCCGCATGGGTAAAACGACCATAGGCTCGGGTTTTCGGGGGATTGGTGGCGATGCCATCCCAGGTGACACACAGTGATGGGTAAACAAAAAGACCGTTATGGCGGGCGATTACATCAGGGAGCGTCCCTGTTTCAATATACTTACCAATGGCGCTACGCAGTGCTTTAACCGACTGCTCGTACAGCGCGTCCAGTTTATCCAGTGCCTGAGTTGGGGTCAGGCTGGAGCCCTTATTGTTCATGTCTGTCTCCTTGTTCCACAGATGTACTGCTCTCCCGATAGTATGTCACAGGAATGTGAAACAAAAGTCAGACGTTGAGGAAGATTGCGCGAAGACCGGACGGCCTCCGCACCCGGGCTTAACCGTGCTGCTTATCCCGCATCAGCAATGCTGTAGTCGCGGAAATAAGACAACCCGCCATCAGATAAATGGCTACACTGTGCCAGTCTCCGCCGGAGAATGTTACCAGTGCAGCAGCAATGAAGGGGGTAAAACCGCCGCCAACTACGCTTGCTACCTGATAACCAACGCCTGCGCCGCTGTAGCGATAGCTTGCGCCAAACAAACCGGTAAACATAGGCTGCTGTACGCAGACCACCATATCGTGTGCAATGTTGGCCAACATAATCGCGAAGAACACGATCCAGAAAATGGATTGCGCTTCTAACGCCATAAAGAACGGGAATGCGCTAAGCGTCCCGACCAGTGCGCCAGTAATGTAAACGCGCCGGCGACCAAAGCGGTCGGCGAGCCAGGCAAAGCAGGGGATGGTCAGACAGCTCAGTCCACCAACTAACAACCCGATATTCAGAAACAGTTCGCGAGGTAAGCCCAGATTCTGCGTGGAGTAATTAAGGGCAAACGCGGTGACGATATACATCGTCAGCAGTTCACACAGGCGCAGAGCGATAATTTTCAAAAACGCCCCTGGATGACGGATTAATGCCTCGACTACCGGTAGTCTCTTTTTCTCTGGTTGCGGTGCCTGCTGCTGCTGTTCGAATTCGGCCGATTCATCCATTCGGTTACGCATCCACAACGCGCCCAATACCAGCACGATGCTGAACAGGAATGGAATACGCCAGCCCCAACTCAGGAACTGCTCATCGGTGGTTTGCGAGCTAATCAGCGAGACCAGACCGGTAGAAAGTAACAGTCCGACGCCGTAACCAACCTGAACGCCGCTGCTGTAGAAGGCTTTTTTATTTTTCGGCGCGCTTTCGACCGAGAGCAACGCTGCGCCGCCCCATTCACCGCCAACGGCGAATCCCTGAATAGCACGCAGCGTCACCAGCAGCACAGGAGCCCACCAGCCAATGGTGTCAAAAGAGGGAATAATCCCGATCAGCGCAGTGGCAATACCCATCATCCAGACGGTGAGCATCAGCATACGTTTACGGCCCAGACGATCGCCGAAGTGGCCGAAGATCACCCCGCCTAACGGACGGAACAAAAATCCGACGCCAAAGGTAGCAAATGCGGCAAGTGTCCCCATCGCCGGGCTGACCTGCGGGAAGAACTCGCGGTTAAAGACCAGTGCGGCAGTAATGCCATAAAGCAGAAAATCATACCAGTCGACCACGGCACCCGCGAAGCTGCCAAGCGCAGCGCGTCGGGCGCGGTTAAGCGAAGAGGCGTCCTGTTGGGGACCCGTGGAGGTGAGGGTGGAATCCATAGTTATCCTGTCTGTACTGTTTTTTAGTTATTAGTATTTGAGTTGGGTTACACACATTGCAGTCGCAATATTAACGACCGTTATGAGATTACCGCGACAGACGGGAAGTGAAAACGATTATTCCCTCATCTGATGGCAACATGAAAAATAAGATGAATGAAAAATCTGAATCTGGTGGAATCGTGGCCTGTCAGGAGTGTTCTGATTTCAGGCGGAGCATTAGGAGTACTGTATTTGGGGAAGCTATAAATCCACTTTCATAATGGTATACGGAGATTCAGTGAAACCACATCGCTCATAAGCACGAATCGCAAGCCCGTTATCTCCGTGGACATATAAGCGAAGCTCCAGTACCTTTTGTTCAAAATGTGCGCGGTAGATGCGGTAGCCCAGCGCATTAAGCAACATCGCGTCGGCCGGTGTGGCGTCACGGATTTGTAATGTCATGAATGATTCCCGTCCTGGTAATAAATTGACGATTACTGAATGATATCAAAACTGTCGGTGATACAGTGGGATGCGAATATTTCAGAGGCTTGTCAGTATGAAGATTGTTTTTATCCCTGCGTTGATCGTAGTCCTGATTGATAAAGAACAGGACATAGGACGGGAATTGACCCGCGATGAGGTTGAGTCCATTCGCGATGGTGCTACAGCCATCCGCCTGCCGGCCGAAGCAGCCGAGGATATAATCAGAGAGCGTGGCTACCGCGATATTGATCCTGAGAATGTCTGGCGCGAGTGGCAGGCGTATAAAGCTGACTGAATGTCGATGGGAACACACTGCTTTAGTGGCACATGAAAATTGTGCACTTACACGGATGCGTTTACTCAACACCTGGTGTGGAGCTGAGGGGCAACTTTGAGCGAGGTGCTGACATTGTGCTTAAATAATAATGATGGCTCTGGCAGGATGGGTGTTCAATGATTGCAAGGTGACCACTAATTCAGGTGACGTAAATGTGTAGCAATCCCCCACTTTAGGCCGATACATTTTCCATTAATCAGGTCGATAACAGAATAACTTGCATTGGGGTGAGCATAGCGAGGGAAACTATTGACAGTCCCTTCTTTAAGAATTGCCAGAGTGCCCTGACTGACATGCCCGTGAGACACAATACATATTGTTTGTTGATGTGATGAAGTATCTTCCAGGTTTTGTAAAAAACGCATAACTCGCTGAGAAGCATGCGCCAGTGACTCCCCCCCAGGTGGACAATACTCTGCATCAAGCCTGAATAATGCATTTGCATCGTTCGGATGTTTTTGTCTGAGTAGTTCTAACGGCATACCTTCAAACTGACCAAAGGCCTGCTCTTTAAGGGCCGGTTCAGCCGTCAGTGAACAGCGAAAGTGTTCAGCCAGGCTTTGCCCCATTTGCCAGGCACGTCCAAGCGGAGAAGCGTAAACATGCTCTATTTGATACTCACTTGCACTAAAGGCTGCTAGTAGGACGGATGTTTCACGCAAACCCCGACAGGTCAAGGAGCTATCGCTGTGCCCCTGAATAATTCCTTCCAAATTCCACTCTGTTTCTGCGTGTCGAACAAGTATCAATTTCATCGTTAGCGGGCCATGCTCGTTGTTGATCAAAATGCCCAACAGCGCGATGTCAAACACACACCGTTGAAGCAGCAGAAGGCTTTCCGGTTTTGGAAATAATGAACAAGTGTAGCTTATTGCCGTTATGCAGCGGCTCTGGGTGTGAGGCGCTGAATTTTATCCGTAGTTAACTTCCGCTTTTGGCACTCAGCGGACGTTGGTATGAAGCAACCCGGCGCCCGTTAATATTAAGCGGAAACATGAATTAACGCGTCTCCCCGTTTCTCCATCCTCTTCGCTTTTTCCTTTATCCTGCCTCTCTTGCTGTGCATACAGCGACGTGTTATCACTCGGTAAATGCAAAAATTACCGAAGTTACGAAAACTTGCATCAGCCACGGGTAATCAGCGTACCGAAACCTGCATTTCACGGGTTGCTATGGTGCTGAGAGTAATCCCTGAACACCGCCTGTCTGCAGTTTATGAACCGATGATTAACATGGTTTTGACTGGTCCTAAACGCATGATGATTGATGACAGAACGCTGCAATATTATTCAGCTCAGAACAGTTGAAATGTTACCTGGGCAGAGTGAAGTCATCACAGCGCGAGTGATACGACGGCGACCTGTTGAGACCATGGTACCATTACAGCCTGTGTCATCTATCTCACTACACACATCGGCCTGCCAGATACTGGTTCGGGGTGTATTTCCGTACCCACGTTGAATACGGTTCTCAGCAATCCAGGGTTCATCACCGCTTCTGGTGTGCCTTGCGCCATAATATGTCCGTTCGCCATTACCACCAGATGATCGCAGTACCGGCTGGCCTGATTAAGGTCGTGCAGCACTGCGACCACCGTTTTCCCCTGAGCCCGGAGTTCGCCCATCAACCGCATTAGTTCCACCTGGTGATTGATATCGAGATAGGTGGTTGGCTCATCGAGTAGTATGACGGGTGTATTCTGGGCCAGGACCATCGCCAGAAAGGCGCGCTGGCGCTGACCGCCGGAAAGATCGGTTAACCGTCGGTCGGCAAGATGTTGGATCCGGGTCTGGTGCATAGCATCTTGGACCCGCGCATTGTCTTCAACGGAGAGGCGCCCCCAGAGTGACAACCACGGGTTGCGACCGTACGAAACAAGCTCCTGGACGGTGATCCCCTCTGGCGTTAAATGGTGCTGGGGCAGCAGCGCCAGCCTGCGGGCTAGCTGGCGTGATGAGAGCGTGTTGATGGCATTATCGCCGAGAAATACGCCACCGGATTGCGGCGTTAACAGCCGTGAAAAACAGTTTAGCAACGTCGATTTCCCGCAGCCGTTAGGGCCGAGCAGGGCGGTTGTCTTCCCCGCTGGTAGGGCGAGTGAAACGCCATCAAGGACCTTGTTTGTACCGTAACAGACCGTCAGATTTTCAGTTCGTAATGTCATTTATCGCATTCTCACAAGCAGCCAGACAAACCACGGTGCACCGATAATGGCGGTCAGTACGCCAGCCGGAAGCTCCAGCGGGGGATGAGTAATTCGCGCCAGCAGGTCGGCAACCACCAGCAGCAACGCACCTGTCATGGCCGATATGGGCAGCAGCCAGCGGTGACGCCCACCGGTAATACTGCGCACCATATGCGGCACCACAAGACCAATAAAACTAATTGGGCCGCAGACGGCCACGCCGGTAGATGTCATGGCGACGGCCAGTAGCAAAGCCAGGAACCGGATACGCGGCACCGACACACCGAGCGTGGTGGCGCGCGCATCGCCCAGTGCCAGAAGGTCGAGATCGCGGCAAAAACTCAGGCTCAGCGGCAGAAACAACATCAGCAGCGGGACGGCAATCTTCACAAAGCTCCAGTCACGGCCCCATAAGCTGCCGGTTAGCCACAGCAGAGCGCTGTTCACATCCTGCGGGCGCGAAAGCATCAGCCAGTCCGTCAGACTGGCCCAGCAGGCAGACAGCGCGATACCCGTGAGTGCCAGCTTCATCGGCTGGCTGGTGTTCGCCAGCATTCGCAGCAGGATCAGGCTCGCAATGCCACCGGCAAAGGCCAGCAGCGGCAGAACAATCACCGGCAGTGACGGTACGAGAAGCAGTGCGCCTACAGAGGCCAGGCTGGCGGCATGGTTTACGCCGAGAATATCCGGTGATGCCAGAGGGTTACGCACAATCCCCTGTACCAGAACACCTGCAACCGCGAGGGCTGCACCGACAAACAACGCCAGCAGCAGTCGCGGCAGGCGGTACGCCGTTAACACGTAATGATACTCACGCCCGGCCTGCCAGTCGGTCAGCAGGGCGCGCCAGGGAACGGCGATCACCCCCATTTGCAGAGACAACAGCGAAAATCCTGCCAGTGCGAGGGCGATAAAAATGACTAACACAATTTTCAACCACGCCTCCTGACCAGCCAGACAAAGCAGGGCGCACCAATCAGAGCCACCACAGCCCCCGCGGGTAATTCGCCAGGGAAGGCCAGCGCGCGGGCCAGAACATCCGCCACTAGCATCAGCGTGGCGCCCATCAGTATGCTCATCGGCAGGACCTTGCGCTGGTCGAATCCTACCCAGAAGCGAGCCAGATGCGGCATCAACAGACCGATAAAAGCCACCGGGCCAGCCACGCTGACGCAGGTACCGACCAGAAGCAGCACCAGAATGTTGATGATCAAACGCAGCTTCGGCAGATTCACCCCCAGCGTGCGGGCGGTGCTGTCGCTGACGTTAAGCAGGTTCAGTTGATTGGCCAGCAGCAACACCACCGGTACAGCGACCGCCACCACCGGTAAAAGCTGCCAGAACTCCTGCCAGCGTGCGTGAGATACGCCCCCTGCGAGCCAGTAAAAAATGCCGTAGGCGTGATCTTCCGTCAGCAGCAGGGTGATGCGGGTCAGGGCCATGCAAAACGCCGAGAAAGCGATACCCGCGAGGATCAGTTTGTTTCTGTCCTGGGTATGGCGAAATCCGCCGCCTGCGGTCATCACCAGCAGCCAGCTTACGCCGCCGCCACAGGCGGCGATAAAGGCGATGGAGTAACCCGCGACGGGCACGGGGCTGAGCGCGCTGGTCAGTGCCATCGCCAGCGCCGCGCCGCTGTTAATGCCGAGCAGTGAAGGGGAGGCCATTGAATTATGCGTCAGGGTTTGCAGCAGCGTTCCCGCGAGAGCCAGGCTTGCGCCGATCAGAATGGCGACCAGGCTTCGCGGCAGACGTAGGTTTTGCACCAGCGCTTGTGCAAGCGTCGGCACGTGGCCCGGCAGCAGGGCGCGAATAGCATCAACGCCAGAAACAGGAATGGCCGAGTAGCAAAACAGACTCAGCCAGAAAATTGCGATAAGCGCGGCAAGGGGCAGCCCCCATTGCAGTGCCGGATGTCTGAGAACTGTCATTTCACATCGGATAAAGGCTGGTGATGAAAGATTTTTACCGTGTCGCTGGCAATACGTTCGGCCGCAAAAATGCCGCGCATCCGCGCCCAGGCGTTACTGTCGACCGACGCCGTCTGCTGTTTTTGCGCAGCCGTTAACATCTGCCACAGCGGGTCTTGCTGCCAGCGTTTCACGATGCTCTCTTCGCGATAATGTGCGACCAGCAGCCATGTAGGATTAAGCGCCAGCAACTGCTCCAGGCCGATGGACGGCATAGACGCACCCGCCATCGCCGCAGGTACCTTCAGCCCCAGAGCGGTCAGGACGCCCCCGGTCCAGGTCTCCTGCGTGTGCAGGTTGAACTGCTGCTCCCGGGACGTACCAAACAACACCTGCGTGCCTTTTGGCAACTGGCTGGCCCACGCTGACATCTGTTGTTTGTGTTTCGCCAGGCGTGACTGCATCTGTGCCTTTTTGCCCACAATCTCGCCGATGATGGCCGCAGACTGAAGATTTTCAGCGTAGGTTTCATTGCGAGATTTCAGCAGCAGCACCGGTGCAATTTGTTGTAAGGCGCTGAAAATACCCGCATGACGGCTGCTGTCGGCAATGATCAGATCCGGTTTCAGCGCGCTGATGGCTTCTAAACTCGGCTGCGCACGCGTGCCGACAGACTGCCAGGGTTTAAGATGGGCGCGAACTTCGGGAAGAATGCGCGTGGCATCGTTATCGTCGGCAATGCCGACCGGACTAACATCGACGGCAGCCAGCGCGTCCGCGAACGACAGCTCCAGTACCACTATCCGCTGTGGCGTTTTATCAAGCGTAAAGGTGCCATGTTCGTCCTGAACCGTGGCGGCAAAAGCGTGGCTGGTGACCAGCAGCAGAGCGGCGAAAAGTGTGCGGATAAATGTGAACATCGGTGCTCCTGAAAGCCGGGTGGCGCTGCGCTTACCCGGCCAACGAAATCGGTGTGAATTAGAACTTCAACGACCCCTGCATATACAGCGTGCGCGGCTGGCCTGCGTAGATGCCTTTGTTGTTGTCGTCATAAGAGCGGGTGAAGTACGCCTGGTCGAAGATATTCTTCACGCCGAACGCCAGGTTCAGGTCTGCCATTTGCGGACCAAAATCATAAGCTACGCGTGCGCCCCAGAGCATAAAGCCAGGGATGCGACCAGTACTGCCGTCGGCGCTCTCTTTCACGGTGTTGGCGTTATCCGCAAACTGGCTGGACTGGAAATCGCTATTCAGGTTGAACGTCCAGCTACCCGGTTTATAGTCCACGCCCAATGTGCCTTTGTGTTTCGGCGAGAACGGCACCTGGTTGCCGTAGGTGTCGCCTTTCTCGCGGATCTCGGCGTTCACATACGCATAGCTTGCGTAGACCGAAACGTTGTCGAGCGTTGGCGTCAGTGTGCCGAGGTCATAGCGGGCCTGGGTTTCCAGCCCGGTATGGCGCGTTTTACCCCGTGCGGTTACGGTGTCGTTGGTCTGGTTGGAGTCGTACTGATTATTAAAGTTAATCAGGAACAGCCCCATTTCCGCGGTCAGCGCGCCATCGTCGTATCGGGTTCCGAGCTCCCAGGTTCGCGCTTTTTCCGGTTCCACATTGCCGCTTTGCACAGCCTTGCCAATTTGGCTGTACTGTACGGTGCCGAATGAGCCTTCAGTGTTTGCATAAAGATTCCAGCTATCAGTCAGGTGATAAAGCACGTTTAGCGCCGGAAGTGGGGCGTTGTAACTCACTTCTTCATGTGTGCCTTTGATGGCGTTGTTCTGGTATGACTCGATATGTTCAAAGCGCATACCCGGTGTGATCGTCCAGTTGCCTACGTCGATTTTGTCATCCAGATACCAGGCGTGCGCTTCGGTACCGGAACGGGTGTCGCGATCGTAAGGGCTGGAGTTGGACGGCAACTGCCCGCTGCTGGTGGCGGTGTAGTAACGCATTTCATGCGTCGACTCGCTCACATAGCGGTATCCCACGCCCACTTCGTGCGCGGAAGGACCCACCATAAAGCTCTGACTGTAGCGCGGTTCAATGCCGCGTACCCAGTAGTTACGCGGTGAAAGGGTGAGGCGTTTGCCCTGTTCCAGGTAGCCGCTACGCAGGGTTTCGGTGTAGAAGCCCTGAATATTGAATTTATGCTGGCTGTCCGGCTGAAACTGATAGCCGAGGCTTGCCAGCTTGCGGCGCCCCCAGAAGCGATCGTAAGGGCGCGTGGACTGCCAGCGGTCGGCGTTGTAATCCGTGCGCGACAGGCCGCCGGGCATGTCGGCTTCACCGTCGTAGTATTGCAGCAGGCTGTTGAAAGTATGCACGTCGTTCGGCGCATATTTGCTTTTCAGCATCAGATCGTCGATGCGCGTCGCGCTGTGCTCGCGCCAGTCGCTGCCGCGCGTGCCGGAGTAAAGCAGGGCAGTACCAAAACCGTTATCCGCCGTGCCGCCCACCATCAGGTTGTGCGTCTCTTTGGGATTATTTTGTGAGGACGTGGGGCTGAGCTGGCCTTCCATGCCGGCTTCGATCCCGAAGTCTTGCGGAATGGCGCGGGTGACAAAGTTCACCACGCCGCCCACGCTCTGCGGCCCGTAACGTACGGCACCGCCGCCGCGTACCACATCGATGGCGTCCATATTTCCGAGCGAAACGGGTGCCAGGGAAAGCTGCGGCTGGCCGTAAGGGGCAAACGGCACCGGAATACCGTCCATCAGTACCGTTGAACGGCTGGCCAGGCGCGGGTTCAGGCCGCGAATACCAAAGTTCATCGCCAGATCGTGGCTACCGGTACCGTTGTTCTCCGGGGCGGTAACGCCAGGAATGCGGTTCAGCACCTCGCGCATGGTCGTCGCGCCGGTTTTGGCGAAATCTTCACGGCGGATAACGTCACGCGCGCCAGCATGTTCGAAAACGTCGTTTTCGCGCGCATCCCCCAGCCAGTCGCCCACCACGGTCAGGGAATCTTCTTGCGGTGCGGGTGCGTGCTCCAGTGTCCAGCTGTTATTACCCAGCGGTTTTACCTGCAGGCCGCTACCGTTCAGCAGGTGTTGCAGGCCGGTTTCGACGTCGTAGTCACCGTGAAGACCGTTACTCTGTTTGCCGCGCGTCAGGCTGGCGTCAACAGACAGGGTAATTCCGCTGCGTGCGGCATATTGGTTTAGCGCTTTATCGAGTGAGCCTGGTGCAATATCAATCTGCGCTGCGAAAGCGGATAACGAGAGCCCAGCCAGCGGCAGCAGGCTCAGGCGAATGGCGTTAACCAAAGGTGTTGTTTTGCTAAAAACGCGTAAAGGCGTCATACCTTCTCCATCATCATTTTTGTTGTGTTCAGCTATGAGTCGAATGAGAAGGGGAAAAAGGACAATGAAAATGAGAATTATTTTTCTTACAGTGCCAAAATATTGACCCAGTATCGCGTAATAGTCTGAATTTTCACTGGAAGTGTCTGGGCAATAATATCCAGAATCGCATCGGTATTTTTCAGCGGGAAAGTGCCACTCAGGCGCAGCCCGGCCACCGCCGGATCGCAACGCAGCACGCCGTTGCGATAACGGCTCAGCGTGGCAATCACTTCACCCAGTGGTTTATCGCTAAAGCTCAGAATGCCCTGCGTCCAGGCGGCGCTTTCATCATCCGCTGAGGTAATTGCACCAAATTCAGACGCGCTAAACTGCAGGCTCTCGCCAGCGCTGACGATGCGTTTTTCCTGCGGACGGTTTGCCAGTAAGACTTCAACCGCGTGTTGTTGAACGGTAACGCGTGTGACGTTGTCCTGCTGGTAGACGGTAAATTCTGTGCCTAACGCGTTGAGCTGGCCCTGGCGGGTCACAACGTGGAAAGGTCTCTGCTGCGCGTCTTTTGCGGTAGTAATAGCAATTTCGCCGTACCAGAGATGGACAGCGCGTTGACGCGTATCAAAACGAACGTCCACGGCGCTTTGTGTGTTGAGCGTCAGCAGCGAGCCATCGTCCAGCCGTTGATGGCTGACCGCGCCTTTGGCGGTGCGGTAGTCCGCGCGCAGACCTTCTCCGGCTTCAGATTGCCAGAGCTGCCAGCCGCCGCCCACGCCGAGCAGCAGCAGTAGCCCTTTCATGACATGACGACGGGTAAGACGCGTATCGTGCAGCGCCCGGCTGGCGATATCGCCCGGAACGCTGCTGAGCTGGCTGCGCAGGTTTTCAACCTGTTGCCAGGCCCACTGATGATCTTTGTCCTCATCATACCATTGTTGCCAGCGTGCTTCCTGCTGTGGGCTGACACGCTCGCCGCTCAATACGGCATACCAGTGTGATGCCGAGCGCAAAGCCTGACGGCGAGAATCGGTGATAGAAGCGTTCACAGACCGTGCTCCAGACGAAACAGCAGACAATGTTCGATAGCCTTTGCCATATATTTTTTCACTGAACTGACCGAAACACCGAGCTTTAGCGCTATTTCGCTGTAGGTCAGACCATCCAACTGCGAAAGGAGAAACGCTTCGCGTGTTTTTCCGCTCAGCCCGTCAAGCATGCTGTCGATGAGTTGCAGGGTTTCGAGCTGACTCTCGCGTTCCTCGGGCGAAGGCGCGAGCGCCTCCGGCATCAGCGCCAGCATCTCCAGATAGGCTTTTTCCAGCGCGTTTCGACGAAACATGTCGACCATCACCCGTTTGGCGAGAGTGCACAGAAAGGAACGCGGATCGCGGATCGTCGAGAGCGACCCGCTGCCCATTACCCGTAGAAAAGTGTCCTGGGCAATGTCATCTGCATCAAAGGCGGACTGGAGTTTGCGCGTCAGCCAGCTTTTCAGCCAGCCGTGATGTGCGCCATAAAGCGACTCGAGCGTAAAGGAAGCAGTGGTAGTGGCGTGGTCAGACATGCGGAATGTATCAAAAGTTAATTATCACGCGATTATAGTAATATGAGAATGGTTATCATTACAATTGGAAATATAATTGTATTACGTTGAACGTATTAACGCATTGTTTTTTATAAAAATCTTATGATGTGGATATTAGACGGGAAAAGGAGTCTGCTTTTGGCATGTGATGGTTGGAATGACATCTGACCATGTCTGTTGCGAGCGAGAATCGGACACCTCAGTTCCTGTCACCAGTGGCGGAAACCTTGCTCATGCTGCTGGTGTTAGCGTTTAACTGGATGATGCGGGCACTAAAACGACGGGCGTTATTCGCCGTGATCAGTCCAGAACTATTGATATTGAACCTCGGAACGGCAAGCGCCTGGAACAAATACCTGCGGTCATTATTAATGAAGTGTTGGCCAGACTGAGCTGTGGCTTTGATATGCGCAATGAGCAATAGCATAAAAGCAAAAAGCCTGCTTAGTTTCCTAAGCAGGCTTCTTAAATATGGCTCCTCTGACTGGACTCGAACCAGTGACATACGGATTAACAGTCCGCCGTTCTACCGACTGAACTACAGAGGAATCGTTGTGGAGGCTTATCTTAGCGGCGAAAAAAATTTTGTCAAACCTCATTTCTTCGAATGCGAATCAATTGATGCTTCTCTCGACAGTTTGTTGCATTTACAGACATTTTAAATAGAAAAAACTTTGCAGCTTTTATGATTCTCCCTCATCATTTGAAATGAGGTTTCAACTTTCTTCGTTAAGGTCCACTTTGAACGTCTCCGCTGCCTTACGCCAGGTCGCTTCCCGCACGCCCTGGTATGCCAAACGCAAGAGTTATAAGGTTCTTTTTTGGCGCGAAATCACTCCGCTGGCTGTCCCCATTTTCCTGGAAAACACCTGTGTGCTATTGATGGGTGTTCTGAGTACCTTCCTGGTAAGCTGGTTGGGAAAAGAAGCAATGGCCGGTGTCGGACTCGCCGACAGTTTTAATATGGTCATCATGGCATTTTTCGCCGCCATCGATCTGGGTACCACCGTAGTTGTAGCATTTAGCCTCGGGAAACGAGATCGTCGACGGGCCAGAGCCGCAGCCAGACAATCGCTGGTGATCATGACAATTTTTGCTACCGTGCTGGCAGCGGTCATTCACTATTTTGGTCAACAGATTATTGACGTTGTCGCAGGTGAAGCAACGCCAGACGTTAAAGCTTTGGCACTTACCTATCTGGAGCTAACGGTGCTCAGCTACCCGGCGGCAGCCATTGCGCTGATCGGCAGTGGCGCACTACGTGGAGCCGGAAATACTAAAATACCGTTGTTGATTAACGGCGGTATGAACATCCTGAATATCATCATCAGTAGCATCCTGATTTACGGAATCTTTTCCTGGCAAGGTCTGGGATTTGTGGGAGCAGGCCTGGGACTGACCATTTCGCGCTACATCGGGGCGATTGCCATCATCTGGGTACTGATGATTGGTTTTAACCCCGCGCTGCGAATTCCCTTCAAAAGCTATTTTAAGCCACTCAATCTCGCCATTATATGGGAAGTGATGGGGATCGGCATTCCGGCAAGTATCGAGTCAGTGCTGTTCAATGGCGGTAAACTTTTGACGCAGATGTTTGTTTCAGGCATGGGAACCAGCGTTATCGCCGGGAACTTTATTGCATTTTCTATCGCCGCACTTATCAATTTACCAGGGAATGCTTTAGGTTCCGCGTCGACAATCATTACCGGCAGGCGTCTGGGAAATGGCCAGATTGCCCAGGCTGAAATCCAGCTACGGCATGTGTTCTGGCTGTCGACGATTGGCCTAACGGCAATTGCCTGGCTAACCGCACCTTTCGCCGGGGTGATGGCCTCATTTTATACCCACGATCAGGATGTAAAAGAGGTCATAGTCATCCTGATTTGGCTCAACGCAGCATTTATGCCGATATGGGCAGCCTCCTGGGTGTTACCAGCGGGCTTTAAAGGTGCGCGAGATGCACGTTTTGCTATGTGGGTATCGATGCTGGGCATGTGGGGCTGCCGCGTAGTCGCGGGCTACACTCTGGGTATCGTATTAGGCTGGGGAGTTGTCGGCGTTTGGTTAGGTATGTTCTTCGACTGGGCCGTGCGCGCCGCGTTATTTTACTGGCGTATGGTCACAGGCCGCTGGTTGTGGAAATACCCACGCCCCGAACGTGAAAAGTGCATAAAACAACCGGTTGCGTCTGAATAATCGGCGAAATGGGGAATATTTCAGCAAACGATCGCATTTATCCATTCAGGCTTTGACAACGCTGAGCGGCATCGCTAATATGCGCCTCGTTCAAACGATTCCTCTGTAGTTCAGTCGGTAGAACGGCGGACTGTTAATCCGTATGTCACTGGTTCGAGTCCAGTCAGAGGAGCCAAATTTTTGTTTTCAGGCGTAATTAGAAGTACCTATATGATTAGGTTTCAATAAGTTAGCGTGAAAATCTTTCCCGATGCGTATCTGGTTTTTCCTCCGCACCCGGCGAAATTGGTGGTCTGATTTGGGGTCATTTCAGTTCGATAATGGAGTGACCATCATATGTCCCTGTCCGACGCGAAAATCCGTAGCACCAAACCTTCTGATAAACCCTTTAAACTGGCTGATTCCCACGGCCCGTATCTGCTTGTCAATCCGGGCGGTTCACGCCTCTGGTACCTCAAATATCGCTTCAACCGAAAAGAATCCCGTATTGCGTTGGGTGCCTACCCGCTGGTTTCACTTTCCGACGCACGTCAACAGCGAGACGGCATCCGTAAACTACTGGCGCATAATATCAATCCTGCACTACAGTGGGAAATGCGCTCCTGCCAGGTACATTGCTCAAAAACCTGAAAAACGTCCTCTTCTTCCCGTACAAAAATACCGTAATGATAATTATGTTGACCAGAAACTGGCTGCGGCAAACTCAGTGAGTTCGCAAGTCGTTTCTGAACTTCAGTATATTCGCAACCTGTCAGAGGAGTGTCAATAATATGATATGTCGGAGATATTAATACGCCATCGGTTTTAACACGACGGAAGTCCTCATAGCGGATACAACAATCATTTAAATAACAGAGCCTGTAACTGATATTATTGCTAATCGTTTCCAGATAAATCTCATTCTGATTGCTGCCATTCATACAAATTTTTTGCAGTTTTACAGGGGACTGGAAATAGACAGACAGTTTCAGATGGCCATAAAGGGCATAACGCCAGACTTCACTGACCATAATATTCGATCCCGTTCGTCGGTTAATAACACCAACGGCTTCGTCAATGGTAAACCAGACCGGCATGGAAGAATTATTGCTATAGCAGGGGAAAGCATTCATAACTTCTCCTTTCTTATTTTTCCAGAGGTTGTATTTCATCTTAAAGTGCAACCGCCATTCAGCACAAAATTAAAAAGAGAGTCTCAAGGTTATTTTTTAGCGAGAAAATAGAAAATAAGTATGTTTAAGGTAACAAATATTGAAGAGATGAATGTTTATTTAAGTATATACAATACTGGTATAAGGATATAATAACCAGGTGTTTCTTTCTGTCAAAAACAAGTTATTACACGATAAAGGAATATAAAAATGAATATCAGGTTAGTGATATTTTCATGTGCATTAGCATTACTGTTAACGGGATGTTCCCGCTCTCCCATTGATGCAAAAAAAAGCGGAAAATCGGTGCCAGTAAACAGCGTCAATAAAGATACAACATCACTCACCGATAAAGACATTTTCGGCAATGAGACCACACTGTCCATTTCAGAAGAAGATATTCAGGCCGCACTGGATGGTGAGGATTTTCGTATTCCGTTAAATTCAGCCATAATTCTGGTCCAGTCAGGGAATCGTGCGCCCGAAATGTTAATGCAGCAGGAAATGGCGAAATATTACCGGATATCGACCTTCTCCGGCATTCCGGATAAACAAAAGGCAATATCCTGCAATAAGCCGGTTAAAAATGAAGAACAGGATGCCGACGTCAGTGAAAACAGGAATTATATGCAGGCATTGCGTTATATTGCTGCAAAAGGCGATCAGAAAGCGGTCATTGTTTACTGGGACACGTTACAGGCCGGGACATATGATACAGCGACAAAAAGTACCCACTGGTCTGATTACCGTAATGAGAAACTGAACGACACCACATCACTACGCTATCTGGTTCGCTTTGCACTTGTCGATGTGGCAACAGGAGAATGGGCCACCTGGTCCCCGGTTAACTATGAATACAGCATTCTGCCTGCCATGACAGGAAAAACGACAGTAACAGATCAGCAAATTACCCAGCTCAGACAAAAAACCTATGCCGCAGTGGTTAAAGATCTGGTTAACCGCTATCAGTAAACCGCCTCATGACGTCTGCCGCCAATAATCTGTGGTGGCAGCCAGTGATATGAAAATTTTCGTGCCTCTGGTTCGTCTCTTTTACCGGACCAGAAACCATGCCAGTGTCCGCGTCGTAAATGTACGCGAACCTGCCGCCCGGTTGCAGTACAGATGTCAGTTTCAGAGAGTGCTGTCGCCAGCATTTCCCCCATATTTTCACCCACGCGCCAGTACCGGGGGCCATTTACCGGAAACAGCCTGAACCCCTTTTTAGTTTTTACGGGTTTTGGCCTGGCCGGATAGCTTCCCGGCTGGCGCTCGCTGTCAATCTCCGGCTCATCCGAACAGATGTACAGCAAAATCGATAATAATCGACCGACATCGCGGGCCTGGTTTTTCAGATATACTGAAAGATATTCCGAATGCTTTAATGTCTCAACCGTTTCAGGCGTTGCACCACTGGCGTCCAGCCCCTCGTGAAACATATCTTCAAGTATGGCATTCACGGAACCCGTTTTAAGCCGAAAGGACTCCAGCTTTAACCCATTCTCCCGGTTCAACAGCAGATAAAGCGATTTATCATTATTAACATCATTCTGGTTAACCATTGCCCAGAATCCGTACAATTCCTCTCCCTGCATACACATTCCCGGCGTACTGACGTAAATACACCATTCGGGAAAACGTAAAAAGACATCAACCGGCAGGGCATCGGAAAGTGGCGTTTCAGCCAGGGCATTAAGCAGTGACGGATGCGGCGTATAAATCCCTTTGCTGTAGCGCCAGGTTCCCAGCACAGACAGTTTCTGGATTTCCAGCCAGACAGCCGGAGTAAATTCACGTTTTTGTCCACCCATGAATAACATCAGCCATCTGGTAATCGGTAAAAAACACCAGTACGGCCAGTCCGGAAATGCTTTCCCCTTCATCAGGCGCACCTGCTCAATATTCGCCGTCACCTGCGGATGTTGTCTGCAAAAAGCATCGGCGATCCGGACAGGAGCGATTATCTGGTTATTAATTTCTCGCATCCTAATAGATCCGCTCGCTCCACAGACTGTATGCACTGGTTCCGGCAATACAGTGCTCCCAGCTGATACTTTCGTAAGTAAACGACACTGATTCTTCCGGCTGCCCCTGGCCGTTCAGAATGGTATCCGGCACCGTCAGACTAATACTGGAAATTCTGGCGTTGATTAGCTTCAGTTTGTAATACAGTTCATTGATGCCGAAGCGGTTGGTACGGTAAAAATCAAAATCACAGGTCAGGCATTCATTTTCGTTAATAGCTTTACTCAGTAAAGGAGATGATTTATCTACGGGTTTATGGATAGTCAATTCCTGGTGATTTACATTCTGCGCCCTGCTTAAACCATGATTCAGCTCTGTCACCATAATCTGATCCAGATGCGCAAGCTGCGCTTTGTTGCCAATGGAAGCCAGCGATGAACATCCCGCTGAAATCAGCCCCTGAAACTGTCCGTTCAATGTAAGGTAAACCGGATTTGCCATGTTGTAATCTCCCTGAAAATAGTATGAATTAATGTTTATCAGCCACATCCGGACTGGTTGAATTTTTCAGCAGCAGCCAGCGGCTTAACACACCATCCAGCCGTTCATTAATTTGTTTTTCCAGGATGCCGGTCGTCAGCCCCTTCGCCTGTGCATCCTGGTACTGCGTCAGCAGAGATTCCAGCGGCGTCTCCTGGTTCAGCGTCCGCTCAGCCTGGTAAACCACCGTTTTGATATAGGAGAGCGTGAAGCCCTCTTTTGCCTGCTCGCGCTGAACCAGCAGTTCGGCAAACGCACGCAAATCCTGGCAGGTCTGCTGCCAGCCTTTCATCTGCGGACTGTTCTGCGCGCGAGTTTTCAGCGTCTCATTCCACTGTGCTGTCGCCTGCTGCTGTTGCAGGCTCTCCGGCCAGCGGCTGTCCGCTATCCGCATCATCTGTATGCCGGTTTCCAGCGTCTGTAGCGGCGAGGCATCCGGTAGCTGTTGCAGACGTTGCCCGTAGCGGTTCAGGTCGGGGGACGCCAGCCAGACCGTGGCGGCCCCCAGGGCGGTATCGTTTACCCTCGCCAGTTGCTGCTGCATCGGGTACACCTGCCACCACCAGAGCACGGCAGCGATAATGGCAGTACAGGCAGCGCCAGCCACAAAGCCTGTCACGCTGAGACGCGACATGGCTCCCGCCGCACTGCCTGCTGTCACATGAGGGTGAACTTCCACCGTTATTTCCGGCAGGTCAGGCAGCGGCGGGACAATCTCCGCAGTTGTTGACGTGGCAGCAACCGCGCTCTCCGGGGCATAGACCAGCGTCCTGACGGTGGTTTTCGCCTGCAGATCCATGCTGTTCCGGGGCTGTGGCTCCAGCCGTTTACGCGTGTTCTGCACAAAGTACAGCAGGTTCTCCACGCGCGGCATCTTCTTCAGTGCCACCTGCTGGAGCTTGTCGCAGATAAGCTGTAATGCCCGTTCGGTGCGGTACAGCAGCGGCAAATCGGTCTCCGTGAAGGACAACTGCTGGCGCAGAATGTTGCCGGTACGGGTATTGAACCAGTCGAGCATTTCCGTGCGCGCGGTTCCGTTCTGCGGCCAGAACTTATCCCACTCATGGCTTATCATCGCCGCCAGCAGTTCCGCGCCTTCGCAGAATCCCGCCAGCCCCTGCGTGCGGGTGCGCGCCAGGGTGTAATAGCTCGCGGTATGCAAATCCACGCCGCTGGTTTTAAAAATCGCCAGCGCCAGCGATTCCACGAGCTTCCAGTTCAGCTCCGGCTGAGACGGGTGGCTGGCTTTGTTGATTTCCTCGCGAATGGCGCTAAACTCCGGCAGACCACGCGGATCGCTGCCAGTCACAATGGTCTGTGTCAGTTCGTCGTTATTCATCCCCGCCTCCTCAGTACAGCGTATCCGGCAGGCGGAACTGGCTGAACAGCCCGCCGCTGAACGGGTTGTCTTCGGTATCGGTATGCACCCGGTACACCATCGCGCCGCCGTCCACGTTAAACCGCACAGTAAAGTTGCCATTCTGCACACCGGTTAACTGCCCTGCGCCAAACAGCCGGAACTGCGCCCACGGCCCGCCGAAGCTGATGCTGCGCGGTGCGCTGCCGCTGAGGCCAATCAGCGTCAGCTTGCTTTCATTGCCTTCGCGCATGTTGTTCGGCCACACCAGATGGGCGGTGTAGTTACGCCCCTGGCTGTAGTCCACTAACTGGCCGTCCAGGTTCAGCACGCTGCGCCGCTTGTTGCCGGAGAGCGACACGGTTTCCACCGCAAACTGCGTGCCCAGACCGTTCTGCCTGCTGAAAAAGATGTCGCGGATGTTCTGCGCCCGCTCCAGCTGTTGCAGCACGTCCTCGCGAATAACGACAGCATCGTCGCCGTTCACCTCCGCGCCGCCCTCAACAAACAGCTTCAGATTCTGCGCGTAGAACGTATCCAGCACGCCGCCGGGTTTAAAGAAGCGTTCAAATGCATCCAGCGACGCATCCTGCGGCGAACGCGGGTTAAACGGATACTTATCCGCCAGCTGCTCACTGAACGGTTTCACCACGCTGTCACGCCAGTCCACTTCCATGTAGTGGACGGCTTCCACCATCACCACATGCCAGGCCTGATCCGCCAGCTTACCCACCCAGCGGTTGAGCGGTGCGGGCAGCGTTTTCGCCATCTGCCGGGTGGCGAAAATCGGGTCGCTGCTGTTCTGGTCAAGCCGTAACTGCACGGCTTTCAGGGCCGATTTTCCCGGCGCGGGCGCATTCTGTATCGCCAGCAGGTAACGGTGCAACTCCGTCAGTTGCCGGTAAACGGCCTGCATCGTACTTTCCTTGTCTTTCTGCGCGTCCAGCGTACCGTTTTCTGGGGCAAATTCATGACCGAGGCGTGCCAGCAGCAAATAATCTGGCGCGCTTCGCGCTTCCTCACGCGCCTTATCATCCAGCTTGTCCGGCAGGACGATGGCATGCGTGTTATCGCGCAGCGCGGTTAATGCCCGCTGGAGCGGCTGGTCGCCACTGATGATTTGCTCCAGCGCGCCGGTAAGTTCCGCAACGGACTCATAGTCGCGCACGTTAAGATTATCCATCCCGGCACGCCAGGTGGCGGTGTAGTCGCCAAGATACTGTTCGGTCAACTGGCGCTGGATTTCCGCGCGGTCGGCGTTGCTGTATTTCACGCTGCGGGTCAGATTCAGCACCCACGAATCCATCGCCGTCAGCGCCACCAGTTCGTCACGTTGCTTCACAAAATAGCTCTGTAGCCCGTGGCGGGTGAGAAGCTGTGGAAAAACCAGTTTGTCGTCATCGCCGGAGATAAATACCTGATCAAAAGTCGGACCGACCTGATCGCGCAGATTCAGGTCGGCAGGCAGAACGCCCTGCGCGCGCGTTTTCAGGCTCTGGTACACCCGCTGGTAGACCGGCAGTTTGCTGAGTTCTTTCTGCGCATCCATGACGGGTTTATCATACGGCGTCCAGCGGCTGATGGCGTCCCCTTCGCCAGCCTGACGCTGCGCGTGCCAGTCGGTGTGTTGCAGTGCATAGTCCAGATGCGCCATCAGTTGCGCCTGAATATCGCGCTCGCCGTGGAACCGCTCGCTCCAGCGTTTCGCCATATACTGCTTCACCACCTCATCGTTGCGCCCGCTTTTATCCTCCAGCATTCTGAGCACGCGCAGCACGGCCAGTTTCTGCTCGCTGTTCTGCGGGGCAGCCGCCAAATCCTTTATCAGCCCGTTGGTGAGCGCCGGAAGATAACGCTGCTCCAGCAGTTGCAGATAGGTCTGCTCCACATACGGGCCGATGCGCCTGCCCTGATATAAACCAAGGTCAGCCAGACGGCTGCGGTCGCCCCAGTCGCCATAGGCCAGGGTGGCGTCACGTACCGGGTTCAGCAACGGGAGTTGCAGATTGCCGTCGTCATCGATGCCCTGCGGTGGTGGAACCGCCATAAAGGCTCTGGCCTGCTCCAGCACCCTGACGCCCGCGCTCCAGTTACTGTTGTAATAGTGATGCCAGCCTCCCACCGCCAGCACAATAAACACCGCGCTTGCGGCGGTAAATATCATCATCCGGCGACGGGCGTTGCCCAGCCAGACGCTGTTTTCCCCGGACAGGTTCGGTTCCGCCAGCAGCGTCTGCGGGAACAGGTTGCGGGTAAAATACGGCGTGGTGTCCACCAGGGGCCAGGCGGTGAGCGGGCTGTTGCCCAGCCGGTACTGGCTGGCGGCGGACTGCATAAAAATATCGTCCACCTGCCCGCGCTGGAGGGAGGAAGTGAGATACACACCGCGCAGCATCACGTCCATATTCTCACCGTCCAGCAGGCTGTCGAGCAGCGCAGTCAGCATATCGTTGACTCCCTGCATCTGGCGGACAAAGCTGAACAGGGCACTGCGATGGTGGCTCTGCGCCAGCATCAGATCCGGCAAAGCCTGGTTGAGTTGCTCTCCCCACGTCTGCCAGAAGGCGTTCAGTTCTGTACGCCAGTCATCGTTCTCATGGGCATGGCGGGTAAAGGTAACGCCGAGAATGGCGTCGCGGCCCGTTTTATCCAGTGAGGTAAACAGCGGAGAAAACCCGGCCAGCAGATCCAGTTTGGTCAGTACCACATAAACCGGCAGCTGGCAGTGAAGATGCTGACGCACGTCCTGTAAACGGCTGCGCAGAGCCTGCAACAACGCTTCGCGCTGGCGTTTACCGGCGGTCAGCAGATCGGGCAGATCCAGCGTCAGGATCAGGCCATTCAGCGGCTGGCGGGCGCGTTTTTGTACCAGCCAGTCCAGCCAGTGTTCCCACAAACGCCGGTGCAGCGTATCCGCGTCCGGCTCTCCGCACAGCGCACCGCTGGCGTCAAAAATCACCGCCTGTTTGCCGACGTGCGGCGTGATATACAGCCGCTGTTCGGTTCCGCGTACCGCCTCCGGCGTGTAAATAATGTCGGACGGAAACCCTTCGCGCAGCAGCGCGGTTTTACCGCTTCCGGCAGGGCCGATAACCATGTACCACGGCAGTTGCCACAGATAACGGCGACTGTCGAGATGACGCTGGAGACGCAGCAGCCAGCGGTCAAGGTAGCGTTGCTGGGCGTTCAGTTCGAGGCTTAACGGATCTTTCTCTTCCTCCCGCTGCTGTTTCTGCTGCCGTTCAAGCTGTTGCAGGCGCTTTATCACCCGGACGGTCAGCCATGCCAGGGTGAGTAACACCCAGACGGCGGTCGCCAGCCAGCGGTGCGACAGCGGTTTCAGCCACGGCTCGTCATAAAATTGCCAGGCCGGGCCTTTCCATCAGATCCAGACCAGCAGCGCGACCCAGACCAGTGCCAGCAGCCATGCCGCAGAAATCTTAAACCGGGGCATGGCCGGTCTGAGCATGGAAGCCAGTCCGCTGAACAGACGGGGAACACGGGGGGTGGGTATTCTGAACACAAAACGCTCCTGTTTTTATCTCACTGTTCCGGCGTGAGTTTTTCTTCCAGTTGTTCCAGCAGGGACGGCTCCCAGTCGGACAGCATGGTATGCAGCCCCGTCTTAAACAGCATCCGGTAGTGCTGCTGCGCCAGCTGCGCCATACCGGACGCCTCCAGCAGTTGTGCCGTCAGATACTGACTGTAGAAGCGCGCGCGCTGATTGTGCTGCGGCTGCTGTTCCGCCAGCGCCAGCGCAGCTTCCAGCCCCTGCTCCCGGTAGCTTTGCCAGACCTGCTGCGTTAATTCATCTTCGTCCCTCACAGAGCCTGCGGTCTTTGCGGGTTCATCCGCCAGCCACTGCCGGGTGGCATCGCCGATAAACGGCGAGCGGTCGTTAAAACGCAGCGCGGCAAGCGACGGCAGACGAGTCAGGAAGCGACGCACTTCATCACGGACAGCCTGCGCCACATCGCTGTAGCCCAGTTGCTGCGCAATCTGCGCGGAGAGGTAATGACCGTCCAGCCAGTACGGGGCCAGCAGCAGACTGTTTTCCACCTGCTGCCAGAGCGCCATATCAGCGCTGGCAAGCCGCGCCTGGTAGTCCGCCGCCATATCGGCGGAAACCGCCGCCAGCGGCGTGCGTCCGTCGCTTTCCGACTGCGGCGTGCTGGTGATGGTCTGCCACAGCGCATGGCGGCGCAGCCGGTAGCCCTGCGGCAAGTCCGGCTGCCGCTCGCAGAGAATGGCGGCAACTTTCAGCAGCGTGTCGCGCCAGGCTTTATCATCGTGGCTGTCGATATTCACCATCGGCGCGGGCGCTACGGTGGCTGTGGCTGGCATCACAGGAACCGCTGCCGGGGCACCTGTCGTTACCACTGGTTGTGATGCGGGAGTCGCTGGAGAACTGTCGCGAAACGCCCGCTGATACAGCGCGAATAAATCATCCGTCGCCGACGCCAGTTCCGGCATCGTGTTTTCCTGCCAGCACTGCGCCAGCTTTGCCTGCTCGCCCAACAGGGCATCCCGTTGCGCGGGCGTTGACGCCGAAGCAAATCCGGCAATCCCCGGTTCAAAGCGCTTCAGGATCTGGCTGGCGAAACGTCCCTTATTCGCCGCATTCTGCGGCCAGCCGGTGGTCCAGTAGTGCGTGACGTACTGCGTCAGCATTCTCAGCGCCAGCAGCGGATCGCCCGCATGTTGCAGGGTGCGCAGCAGGTGCGCGACCAGGCGAAAATCCTTGCTTTCTGAGGCCAGAAGTGTGAGCCCCTGACGCTGGATTTCCGGGATATCGAGCTGGCTGTGAGCCAGCGAGCCGAGCTTGACGATTTCGCCGTCAATATATTCCCACAGCGGGTTCTCATCGCTGAGTTTCGCGACCAGCTTCTCCTCCGGCAGCGTTTCCAGCAGATGAGACAGCCAGATATCCGGGTTCTGTATATCCATATTCGTTACTCCCCTGCCCAGTGGCAGGCGTCACGTAGCGGCGCGATGGTCTGCGCCAGTCCGTCAATGTTAAAGGTCAGTTTTCCGGCGGCGCTGCCTGTGCCGGTATCAATCGTCAGCGTTTTTGCGCCAAAAAGCGGTTTAATTTCGTCAATGCCGGACAATCCCCGGCTGGCTTCCAGCAGCATGCCGTTTTCCCGCACGAACCAGTGCGAACGAAACACGCCGCCTTCGGTCACCAGGCTGACCGGGATATCGTTTTCCGTCCGGGCATGGGTCAGCGCCACCTGCATCCGGGTGATATTGTCCACGCAGGAAAACATCAGCACCGGGCGCGGCGGCAGGCTGCCGATGGCGGGGGTGGTGATAATCACCGTCGGACGTTCGCCAGGGCGCTGAGTCAGCAGCAGCGCGGTGGAATTATCCGTGCGATGATTTTCCTGCTCCACAGCACGCGTCCAGGACTCTCCCTGATAACGCGCCTTCACCAGCGCGCTTTCAAAACCCTGCCCCTGTTCTGGCGTCAGCACATGGTCATAGCAGGCCAGCCGCTCCAGCGGCGCAGGCTCTTTCCGGCAGGCGGTCATGGCGTTTACCGTGGTCTGTGCATCCGCACCGGTGATGGCCCGAATGTCTGCCGCCGTCGCCGCCGCGGCCTCCAGAGCGATACCGGGAACAGCCTGTTCCGGCTGAACCGTGGCCTGTGCGGCGCCGGCAATCATCCCTGCCAGCAGCGCGATATACCGGAAAACGTACGCATGGCTCACAGGGCGGCATCCTCCGTTTCCTGCGCCGGTTCGTTATCGCTAACGGCCATCTCTTCTTCAATGTCGGCGGTAAACGCGCCGTCCGCCACGCCGAGGTTTATCTGTGTGATCACCGCGTTTGCTGCCATCTTCTGCAACAGCAGCAGGGACAGCGGCGGCAGCATCTCGCCGTCAATCACCGATTCCAGCATGCGCGCGCCGTTCTCGGCGCGGGTGACGCGTTGCATAATTTCGTCCGTCACCTCCGGCGCAATCACCACTTCCGCGTTAAAACGGGAGCGCAGCACATTGTCGAGGCGCGCCAGTTTCCCGGCAATAATAGTGGCGAGCGTGTCGCGTGACAGCGGCAGGTACGGCACCACTTCCATCCGCGCCAGCAGCGCCGGTTTGAAAAAGTCGGCCAGCACCGGGTACAGTTCTTCCTGCATGGTTTCCGGGTTGTCCACGTGTTCGACAATCACCTGATAACCCAGATTGGAGGTGAGGAAGAAGACGACATTTTTGCAGTCAATCACGCGGCCTTCGCCGTCGGCCATTTCCCCCTTATCAAACGCCTGGTAGAACAGGTTGAGCACGTCCGGATGGGCTTTTTCGACTTCATCCAGCAGTACCACGGAGTACGGTTTCTGGCGAATAGCCTCGGTCAGCACGCCGCCTTCGCCATAACCGACGTAACCCGGAGGCGAGCCAATCAGCCTTGAGACGGTATGTTTCTCTTGGAATTCCGACATATTGATGGTGGTGAGGTACTGACGCCCGCCATAAAGGAGTTCAGCCAGTTGCAGCACGGTTTCGGTTTTGCCCACACCGCTTGGACCCGCCAGCAGGAACGCGCCCAGCGGACGGCCCGGACGGCGCAGGTCGGCGCGTGCGGTCAGCAGGTGTTTATGCAGATGCTTAATTGCCAGTTCCTGACCCTTGATGGTATCGCCCAGCCACTGCGGCAGGTCGGTAATCACCGACATTTCATTCTGCGACAGACGGTTAAGCGGTACGCCGGTCCATTCAGCAATCACCGCAGCGATCTGTTTTTTATCGACATGCGGGGAAACCAGTAACTGCATGTTGTGCAGGGCATCAAGTTCGGCGGACAGCTGTGCCAGCCGTTCAGCAGGGGAAACCTCTGATTCTGCTTCGGGCATATCTGTTTCAGTTTCTTCCAGCAGCCCTTTACGCAGAGCAATAATCTCCTGCACCAGTGCCTGCTGCTGATGCCAGGCTTCGTCCAGCGCCTGAAGCTCCGCCTGCGTCGTTTCATACTGCGCGTGGATCTCATCCCGACAGGTGCTGTCCGTGCGCAGGCCGATACGGATTTCCCGTTCAAGCTGGCCGATCTCCGCCTCATACTGGCGGCACAAAGTCGTCAGTGCTGAAATCTGTTTCGGCGGCGACGAAAGATTGATTGCCACGCGCGCGCAGGCGGTGTCCAGTACGTCAATAGCTTTATCCGGCAACTGCCGCCCGGAAAGGTAGCGCTCGCTCAGCGCCGCTGCCGCCTGTAGCGCATCGTCGTCAATCAGCACGCCGTGCGCCTGTTCATACACCGCTGACAGACCGCGCAGAATAATGGTCGCTTCAGCGGCTGTCGGTTCACTCACCTTCACTAACTGGAAGCGGCGCGACAGCGCGGCGTCTTTCTCGAAGTATTTTTTGTACTCACTCCAGGTGGTGGCGGCAATAGTTTTCAGCTCGCCGCGCGCCAGTGCCGGTTTAAGCAGGTTAGAGATATCCAGCCCACCCTGCTGGTTGCCTGCGCCAATCAACGTGTGGGCTTCGTCGATAAACAAAATAACCGGCTTCGGTGACTGGATCACTTCCGCCATCAGCCCCTTAAAGCGCTTCTCAAATTCACCTTTGACCGACGCCCCCGCCTGCAATGCGCCTAAATCCAGCGTCATAATATCAGTATCGCGCAGCTTGTCCGGCACCTGGCCTGCGACGATGCGCAGCGCCAGTCCTTCGATCAGCGCGCTCTTGCCGACACCGGCTTCACCCACCACCACCGGATTGTTTTTACGGCGGCGACAGAGAATGTCGATCATCAGATCGATTTCGTTATCGCGGCACAGTACCGGATCGAGTTTGCCGTTGCGGGCGTCTTCGGTCATGTTTTTTGCGTAACGGCCCAGCAGACTGTCCTCTGAATACACCACCGCTGCGGATTTATCCTCGTCCTGCATCACCGACTCCGCCGACTCCCGCGTCCAGTCGGCAAAATCCTGGCGCAGCCGGTCGCGGTTAATGCCGGTCAGCAGGCGGGCGGCTGCGGGCTGGACATAACGATGTGCCGATTGCAACAGGACCAACAGCAGCGTGCCGCCGCGCAGTTCGCTCTGCTGCATCTCGGCGGATGCCAGCAGCCAGCCGTCGCGCAGCCACTCAACCAGCAGCGGTGAGAACACCGGGTAGCTGTCGGCGTGGCGCGTAGTGGCATAATGCTCCACGGTCAGCGCCTGCCCCAGTTCTTCTTTATCAATCTCCGCTTTCTCTGTAATCACGCGCAGATCGCTGCGCGGGATCGCCAGCATCTGCATCAGGACATGGCTGACGGTAATTTCGGTGGCCTGTAAACTCATACAGGCCGTGGCGGCCATTTCCAGCGCCTGGCGGGAAAACGGGTTCAGCCGTTTTACCAGCGTGGAAACATCAATCTGGATCATTCGGTGTCCTTACCTGGCAAGCAGCCGGTTTAACTGGTGAAGAATATCCTGGGTCTGGCCGTCCAGACGCAGCAGGTAAAACAGATAGAACGCCGCCAGCACGGCAACGCCGCCGAGCAGGATGTGCTTAACGGTAAGCCGTTTAATCAACTGGTAGCGTCCGCCCTGGGTTTTCTTGTTCTGATGTAATAAAGGAAAAGGCGCGTCGCCGCGCAGCTTATGCAGAACGTGATACAGACGGCGGTATATCTGCTCAAACTCGCCCTGATCCTGCGCTGCCACCTTGTAGCGCCCGCGAAAACCGAGTGAAAAACAGAGATACAGAAATTCCAGTAAATCCTGATAACGCGCGGGTTCGCGCATCAGGCGCTCCAGCAGAATAAAGACCTTCTCGCCGCCCCAGGCTTCGTTGTGGAAATGGACCAGCAGCGACTGTTTGATCCACTCGTTTTTGTTCGACCAGCCGTTACCCAGCGCCGCCTCGTCAATAAAGGTACAGAGGATGTAGCGAAACGAAACGATTACGCCGGGTTCATAACCCTGCTCCTGGAGCAACTGTTCCACCGCCTGCACGTCCGTCACTACCTGCGTGAACAGGTGCTCCGGCATAGCATTACCGCTCATCCCGGTCACGCGCATCACCATCCCCAGCAGCGGCGTGGCGGCGTCGATCATCGGGTTAAGGCTGTTGCCGCGAAGGCGCAGTTTATACTGGCGGCTGGTGGTTCCCTCATCGTGGTCATCCGGCGAAAGGATCGTCTGTCCACTCATAAAATCAGCCTCTTATCGCCCACAACTGCATATCCAGATCCGGGAAAGTACCGGAGATATGCATCGCCAGTGCGCCCGCTGTTACCACGTCCTGCCAGGCGGAGCCGCTTTTTTCCAGCTCGAAATAGACATAGCCATCGTGGTACGGCAACTGGCGAGGCGCGGCAGGCAACGCGCGCAGCGGGATACCCGGCACCTGAACACTGACCATATTGCGGATTTTGTCGGTGGCGGCGATTTTCGACTGCTGGGTGAACTGGAGGATCAGCTGCGCATGCGGCATCCTGGCGCGGACCGCCAGCACGAACACCCCGGACTGCAACAGTCCCGGATCGTTGACCGTCGCCAGATATACCCCTTCGGCAAAGATCAGCGGCAGGTTCTGCGCACGCGGTTGTAGAACGATATTGAGCGCCCGGCGCAGTTCGGGGATCACCGTTTTAAAGGACTGCGTTAGATCCCGGTGATCGTAGGGTTCGACCGAACACGGCAGGCGGCTGTTTTCGGTAAAGGTCATCAGCTCGCCCAGCAGGCGCACCAGATCCAGGTAGAATGTCTCCGGGTGCAGGGTATGTAGATGGGCGCGGTGAGTGAAGTGCATCTGGCTGCGGTTAAGCATCTGCAACATCATAAACTCAGCCACGTCGGCAATGCCGCTCTGCTCCGGCGAACCGATGCGTTTCGCCAGATCGGCAGCGCGTGTGGTGATCATGCCCTGCACGTCACCGACAAAACGGTTCAGTACCGGACTGACGCGCACCGTCTGGCAGGTGGGGATAAATTCCTCATCCAGTACCAGACCGCCGCCTGCCCGGAGACTGCGAATGCGGCACAGAGGCAGCACCACCATTGCACTGAGATCTTCCGCGCCGCTGACAATACGGAACACCAGCTGGCCGAGCGACAGCGGCTGGATGTCACCGTTTTCCGTATGCACATCGCAGACATCCATATAGCTCAGACGGTAACGTTCTGAACTCTGCCCGGCACGGCGCACGCCCTGAATTTCGCTGACATTATGACCACTCACCGGCAGCGCCAGATAAATGTCGTGGCTCTCCGGCGTCGTCAGTTCTCCCGGCTGAAACGGCAGCGGCAGCGGCAGCAAATCCTGGTCGGGAATGCGGAATACCGTGCCGTCCGGCAGACAGCCAGCAGCCTTGTCAATCATCACCCTGCCCTGCGCCAGCAGTTCGGTATTGAGCGACAGCTCGGTAAACCCCCAGGCAAAGTCCGCCTGCGCGTCCAGCCGTTCGTGCAGCAGATAATCGGTGTGGCGCTGCTGCTGCTGAAAATGTTGCGGCAGCGCAAACAGCCCCTCCTGCCAGAGCACGCGGTTATTGGTGGTTGCCATCGTCAGTTATCCTCGGTTTTCATTTCAATACTGTTCTGCCGGATATGCGCCAGCAGGCGATAGTGGTGACCGGCGCTCTCCACCGGTACGATTTGCTTCCAGACACCAGCCTGGTCGTCGGAGAAGTAGGCGACAATGCCGATAAACTGCGTTTTGCTGTCCAGCTTCATGTCAGGCAGCGTTTTGAGCGTATCGGGCAGCAGGGTAAAATCCTGATGGTCGATATAGTTTTTCCCCAGCGCCTCCGGCAACGGCGTGGACGCCACCAGGTCATAGTCCGCGCCCTCAAACTTTGAATCGTCGCTCAGATATACCAGTTGCACATCCACCGGTGCCGCCTCCCCCTCCGCGTTCATATTGGCGTCCGGTTCAGCCAGCAGCGTGAGCGTCACCGTGGAGGGCTGCTGCTTCAGGTCGCCCACCGGGATACCGGGATTGGCGATAACCTGGCCGATTTTCTTGCTCATCTCGCAGCCGCTCAACGCCCCGGCCATCGTCATAAGCAGCAGAACGAATGCAAACCTGCCTTTCATCATGCTTCCGGTTCCCGCTGCTTTTCACGCAGCACGCGGTCATAGACCTGGGCATACACCTCGTTAAACAGCATGGCGAAACCCTGCTGGCGGTCAGACGCCAGTTCGTCGTAATAATGGCGGTACATCTGCCAAGCTCCGGCATCGTCCAGCGCCCGGCGCAGTTCATGGCTGCGGCGGTACTGGACAAAGCGACGGAGCAGGCTTTGTGGCGAGAAGGCATCAAGCATCACCCGCAGCGCTTCGGCAATGGCGGCTCGGTTGGCTTCTTCATGATGGCGAACGTTGCGCAGGCTTTCGCGGATCGCCGCCGGAGCCGCCAGATGTACCGGACTTTTACCTTCGGCGAACATCACCTCCAGCGCTGTGGCATAGTCCAGATTCAGGCGCAGCGGGTTATCCTCCAGCGGACGCAGGTGCTTATCCGACAGGCTGTTCTGGCTGTGCTGTAAATCAAGCAGCCCCTGAATGGCCGCCTGTAACGCCCGTCCGGTCTCTTCCAGAAAGGCGTCCGCATACTGCGAGTTGCTGACGCTGAGCGAACTGCCCAGCCCGCGCAGCAGCGGCGTCACCGCCAGATGCCGTTGCGTCGCCTCAGCCGGAGAAAGCGCCTCATCGCGCGGTTCGGCATACACCGGCGGCAGATCCATAAACGGCGAGTCGATCCCGCCACCGGCTTTCAGATCGGCCAGCGGCACGGTCGGCTGGCCGTAAGCGCCTGCCGCCGTGGTAAGGGTTTCACTTTGCAAAACCTGCAACGGATCGGTGGAGAAGGCGTTCGCCACGGTCGCCGTCAGCTGATGGCGGTGCGGCAGCCCCGGATAACCCGGCTGACCTTCGGTGGACATCAGCGCGTCCGTCAGGCTGTCGCGGTGGCTGACAATGCTTTCCGGCGCGGCCATCTGCTCGTCATAGCTGACGCGACGCCCTTCATGTAAAAAGGCTTTCAGCGCCAGCGCGCCAATACTGATTTCATCCCCCTGCCGCAGGCGCACCAGACCGGTATCCGTGCCTACCGGCGCGAGATTAATCATCACGCCGGGCATCAGGCTGCGCAGGCAGAATGCGCCGTCATGCAGCACTATCTGGCAGGCGCGACCGGCAACCGCGCCAGCCCTGTCCTGCACCGGCCAGTGGCACGCGGAAGCATGACCAATATCTCCCCCCTCAGCGGAAAAGAGGCATTTCGCGGCGCGTCCGCTTTCCAGTTCATTGCCGTTCATCACCTGCAACGTCAGCGATAACCCGGAAGACGGCGTTTTTTCCTCAGCCATTTGCGGCTCCATAAAATTAATCCCTGATGTGGAGAGTGATGGACGGCGGCGTTTTTGGCTCACCAATAAAGGCAGTGCGCCCGATGCAGGCGCGGCGACTGTCGCCCAGTTTCATGCCCTGCGCCTGCGCCGGGGCCAGATCGAGGCGTAAATCCCAGGCGAACTGGTCGCGCAGTAAAAAGGCGATAAACATCGTCAGCGCCGCATGGTGTTCTCCGCCAGGTAAAAATGACAGATAGCGGGACATGGACAGGCTGCCGATCCGCAGCAGGAATTTGCCGCTGCGGTCCGGTACGTGGGTACCAAGAGTAAAATTGACGCCGACGACCGAGCGTCCGGGAACATATCCGGCGGTTTTATTTTTCGGGTTACGCTCGCCCAGCCGGTTTTGCTCGCCAGGCTCAATCGCCACCCGGCGCAGTTGCCAGCTTTCAAGGGTGACGTCCGGTAAATCAAAGCAGTGGGAAACCAGGTCGCAGATCACCTCCGGCGCGCGTCCCGGCGCGGCCAATACGCCCGCATAGGCCAGCATCTTGCTGTGGTTGATGGCGAGCTTGTCGCGCAGACTCTGACTGCCCAGCCCAACCAGCGCATACATGCGCTGTGAAAAGCTGTCCGTGCCGCCGTTACGAAAGCAGATGTGATAGCGGTATTTTCGCCAGGCGTGGTACACAAACTGCGTCCAGCGATGGCTGAACAAATCGAGAAATTCTTTCAGCCCTTCTTCATTCTGTGCCGACTCCCGCGCCATCCGGTCCAGGTAGTAACCGGGCAGCGGCGACTGGCTGCCGGAAAAGCCGAGAAACCGGGTGGTCAGCGCAAACTGCCCGCGCTCGTCACGCATGAGCGAGGTCAGATCGCTGCCGGGGAATGCAATACTGGCATCGGATTTAAACAGCACCACCTCCTGTTCCGGCTCCGTGCGCAGCGAAGGTTCACTGCCCGGCTCACCGTAACGGCGGTACAGCGACTCCAGCAGGACATAAAAGCTGGTATCGCGAACATCCGCCGGAAAATCTACATCAGGGCGTGCTGGCCGTTGTTCTGCCATTCCCAGACCTCCTGACTTTCCGTGTTGATAATTTTCAGACGGTGAAACGAATTGATGCTGGCATAGAGCGCAAAGAAATGGGTCAGCACGCTGCCGAGCTGGTAGATTTCGCCTTCGCAGACAAACGGCGCGGGATTGATCCACAGCGTGGTGGACAGCCCTCTCACCGGTACGCCCTTAAACAGCCGGTCCACCGGCTTAGTTTCCAGCCTCTCGATGGCGTCCAGCTTCTGCTGCGACAGCCGGGCCTGCTGCGGATGCTGGATCCCAGGCAAATCGAAGGTGCGCAGGATTTGCACCAGCGCCTCCCGGTCCAGCAGCGAGAGGTAGTTCAGGTTCATACAGGAGATCAGCGACCACTGCATATCGCCGTCGGTGACCGGATAAAGTGGACGCGTCGGGCGGGTCACGTTGCTGAAACTGGCGACCGCCGGGTTTTTCCCTACCGCCACACAGATATCGCCGGTGTGCAGTTGCACGGGCAGCATCCGGTTGGTGCAGACCAGCGACACGCTCAGCGCCTCACCGCTCAGATGCGCAGGATCGGGCAGACGGCCGTCAGCATGCACAAACGCAATGCTGTGCTCCAGCCCGCGATGAAACAGCGAGGTTTTTGTCCGGTGATGCCAGTAGACCACTTCACGCTGCTGACTGTACTCCATCTGGTGGTTAAAGCTTTCAAACTCCGGCCAGAGACGTGACGAGCGGGTCACTCCGGCAACCTCACCAGAAGCGGAGACCTTGCTGGACACCGACTTCACGCGGAAAATATCGTAGGCATCCGGGTGCTGATGGCTGGCCCGCAGCGGATACTGCGGCGCGCTGCCGTCCGGCGCGATGGGTTCGGCCTGATGGACAAACAGATTCACCACCGGCGTACAGAACAGATGCAGCGATGATGCACGGAGCCTGATATCCACCGGCAACGGCTGATTAAAGTGCAGGCGTAGCGTAAATGCGCCGCCGTGGAAATCCTCCGGCAGCGGCGCGGCATCGCGCAGATGAAAAAAGAAAAAGCTCTCGGGATAACAGAAATATTCCTGAAGTACGCGATAGCCGTTGTGAACGTTTTTCGGCCACGGCAGTAACGCATCCTCGCGCTCAAATCCTGCGGCCTCAAGCCACAACTCCGGCAGGGGAATATGCTGTTCCCCGATAATCAGTTCAGCGTCCATCAGGCGCTCACTGAACCACAGGTAAAGCTGGTAGCGGGTATAGTCATCTTCATTACCCAGCCAGAAATTGATTTTATTCAGATCCAGCGCACGAGAAGACACACCATTTTCGGCAAAAAAAACAATATCAACGATGCCTTCTTCGAGGCTGCTGGCATTACGCACATCCCGTATCTGTAAAGGCTGTAACCAGATATCGCGCGCCAGCGTAAAATGACAGGGAGGCGGTGGTGTCCGGTCATCATCGCCCAGCACCTTCCGGCCTGATGAGGCGACACGAATAACACCTGAACTGACCAGTTCATCACGCAAAACCTGCACCGGCGCTTTGATATTACCTTCAGGCTGATACTTAATCACCGACATGGAAGGCACCGGGCGCAGATAGTTAGGCCATAACATGCGGATAATCCCGTGAGTGAACTCGGGAAACGCGTCCTCCAGCTTCTGCCGCACGCCGCCAGCCAGAAAGGCCGTCGCTTCCATCAGGCGCTCCACGTCAGGGTCGCCCTCTTTCTCGGCCAGAAAACGGGACAGATAGGGTTTATCCCGCGCCAGAAGCTTGCCCAGTTGTCGCAGGTAGTCCAGCTCTTCGCGGTAATAGCGTTCTTCAAAAGCCATCAGAGGTACTCCACCCGGTAGCGCTGGCGGTTATCCAGCAGAATGTCAAACTCCAGAACGTCCCTGGCGTCGTGAAAACTCACCTGCGCCACAATATGAAAACGCAGTTCCAGCGGCGCATAGTTGTCGGGTGACGCCGCCGTCACCGTCACCCCGGTAATGCGGGGTTCATAGCGCCGGATGCAATCGTGGATGCCCCTGGCAATCTCTTCCCTGAAATTACCGGAGGCTAATGCGTCGTCATTTAAATCAGCAATGCCCAGCTCCGGAGAGCCAGCACAACTGCCGGAGCGGGTATTGAGGATGTTATCAGGTTTTCGCTGATTGAGTGCAGCAGACTGACGCCCGACTGGCGATAAAACCGGGGCATCGCCGCCTCGCCAATGCGGCCAAACAGGCTGCCCTCTTTCTCAATATCCCGCTTCATCATGACGTTTAATCCCGGTCCAGACGCCCGACCAGCGAGAGATCAAAGCTGGCCCCCATATATTTGAAGTGCGGACGGACTGACAATGACACCTGGTACCAGCCCGGTTCACCTTCAACATCCAGCACTTCAATTTTTGCCTGGCGCAGCGGCTTACGGCTGCGGACATCGGCAGGCGGGTTTTCCTGGTCAGCCACATACTGGCGGATCCACGTATTCAGTTCTCGCTCCAGATCGCCGCGCTCTTTCCAGGAGCCTATCTGCTCGCGTTGCAGCACCTTGATATAGTGCGCCAGGCGGCTGATGATGAAGAGATAAGGGAGCTGACAGCCAAGTTTGTAATTGGTCTCTGCCTCTTTGCCTTCCGGCGTATTCGGGAAGGTTTTTGGCTTCTGTACCGAGTTTGCCGAAAAGAATGCGGCGTTATCCGAACCTTTGCGCATGGTCAGGGTAATAAACCCTTCCTCCGCCAGCTCGAACTCACGCCTGTCAGTGATCAGCACCTCAGTCGGAATTTTGGCCTGCAACTGCCCCATAGATTCATACAGATGAACCGGCAGATCTTTTACCGAGCCGCCGTTCTGCGGACCGATGATATTCGGGCACCAGCGATACTTCGCAAAGCTGTCCGCCATGTTGGCCGCCAGCAGAAAAGCGGTGTTGCCCCACAGATAGTCATCATGATGGAGGCTGACATTCTCGCGATAGCTGAAGCTTTTCACCGGATTATCTCCCGGTGCATACGGCTGACGCAGCAGGAAACGCGGCGAAGTCAGCCCCAGATAGCGGGAATCCTCCGACTCGCGCAGGGCGCGCCATTTGGTGTAGGCCGGACCTTCGAAGATAGAACCGATGTCTTTAATGCCCGGCAGCTCGGTCCAGGACTCCAGCCCCAGGAATTCCGGTGCCACGGAGGAAATAAACGGTGAATGGGCCATCGCGGAAACCGCGCTGACGTATTTCAGCAGCTTGAGGTCTGCCGCATTATTTTTAAACGCGTAGTTGCCAATCACCGCCGCAACCGGTTCGCCGCCAAACTGCCCGTACCCACTGGAGTAGACGTGTTTATAGAAACCGCTTTGGGTGATTTCCGGGGCGAACTCGAAATTATCCAGCAGTTCTTCTTTGGTGGCGTGCAGCAGATAAATTTTGATGTTTTCACGCGGATCGGTGCGTTCAACCAACAGTTTCAGTGAGCGTAGCAGCGCTTCCAGCTCCTGAATGGCCGGATCGTGGAGGATCAGATCCATCTGGCGGCCTGTGCGATCGTCAATATCGGCGATCATGGCATTCACCGCCAGAATATCGACGGACTCCGCTTCATTCTGCAACAGAGCGGAGATAAACGCCGTCACGCCCTGGCGGGCAATGTCATAGCTTTCGGATTCTGGCTGAAAGCGGCTCTGCGCCATGATGTTATCCAGCAGGGATGACGAGCCTGCGGGAGAGGCTGAACCGGGGGCTTCCTGCAATGCAATATCTGACATAGTGAAATCCTTGTACACGTTATTTGCCGCTGGCGAGACCCAGCTCCTGAATCAGCTGCTCGCGGGTTTCCTCGTTATCCAGCAACGCCTGTAGCTGGGCGCGGAACGCGGGAATATTGCCCATCGGACCTTTCAGAGCGACCAGCGCCTCGCGCAGTTCCAGCATTTTTTTCAGCTCCGGCACCTGGGCGGCGATGTTATCCGGCGAGAGATCCGCCATGGATTTCACCTTCAGGCTGACATCCATACGGGCACCCGACGCACCGTTAAGCACCGATGGCACGGAAACGTTACGTTCAATGCCGGACTGCGCCAGCACGGCGTTAAAGGTATTTTTATCGATAGCCACTGGCTGGCGTTCATCCAGCGGGGTGTCGTCTGGTCTACCTTTTAAATCGCCAGTGACCAGCAGACTGAGCGGTAATTCCACTTCAGCAGCCTGGCCGCTTACCTTCGATATATAACGAACATTAATACGTTCTTTTGGAGCAATGCTCCCGTCGTTATGATTACTCATGAATAATATTCCATAAAACTATGACTAACGTTCAATTCGGCCAACAGAGGCAGAATCATCCATAAAAACAACAGCCAGAAACTAAAATGAAAATTCGCCATGACAAAAATATCAACTAAGCTATACAATACTCTCAGAACATAATTTTAAAACCAATTTTTACACGGCGGTCAGGTCGTGGCTGAAGGCAAGCTGGAAGATATTATGGCGGTGCC
>OKEZ01000098.1_pt1 | contig 40361 bp, 37 predicted proteins | sample 1614431 | NCBI WGS metagenome assembly OKEZ01 (sample SAMN04436938, study PRJEB24849) | human gut metagenome | biome: human gut; feature: NICU; material: stool | host: Homo sapiens | place: USA: Saint Louis, MO | collected 2012-06-23
GTTCTCTGACCGAAACTCTGGCTGCGATCAAAATGGCGAAAGACGCTGGCTACACTGCCGTTATCTCTCACCGTTCTGGCGAAACTGAAGATGCGACCATCGCTGACCTGGCTGTGGGTACCGCTGCAGGCCAGATCAAAACTGGTTCTATGAGCCGTTCTGACCGCGTTGCTAAATACAACCAGCTGATTCGTATCGAAGAAGCGCTGGGCGAAAAAGCACCGTACAACGGTCGTAAAGAGATCAAAGGTCAGGCATAAGCCTGTCTTAATCTGATATGAAAAAGCCAGCCTTCGGGCTGGCTTTTTTTATACCTGCAAAAGCGGCTACTTAAAATCTACCGCCATTTGCTGCGGGATAGAAAGCCCGCGCGTGGTCTGTACGCAGCGGTCAATGTAATCGGTAAAGCGCGGCGGTTTTGGCATACCCATGCTGAGCAGCTTGTCGTTGCTGAATCGTACGTTAAGCGTGGCGAAGGCGCCGTACAGGCGCATGGCTTTTAGCATCAGCCGTTCGTTGCAGGGGCCAAAAATAGCCTTCAGCTCACGGCGCATTTTGACCAGCGTTTCATAGCTGACCTGCGCGTATTTATCGCCGACCGGCGCCTGCTCGAGGGCGGAGGCCATCGCGTTATCGATATCCGCAAACCTTACGCTGTTTTCCTCTCCCGCGGAAATATGCACCACCTCTCCGCGCGCCAGCGGGCTGGTAAGCAGCATCAGCAGCGCATCGGCGCAGTAATCGACGGGGATTACATCGATGCGGTCTTCCATCGAACACATAAATTTTTGCAGCATCAGCCCCATGCTGAACACCCAGAAGATGCTGCTGGAGGGCTGACAGCCGTGATGAGTGTGGCCAACAACAATAGAGGGACGGGCGATCGCCAGCGGTAGCGTTGGGCACTCCTGCCGCATGAGACGCTCAATTGTTGATTTAGAGTGGGTGTACTCGACCAGATGCTCGGCGCGTTCACGAAACGCCGTGCTTTCCGCTACCAGCGAATCGGGGTCTGGCGAGCAGGACATCGCGGTGCCCACGTGCAGAAAGCGCTCAAGGCCGCCGACCTGAGCCATCCGCCGGGCAAACTGCAGCGTGCCTTCGACGTTGACCTTCCAGATAAGCGGATTATTACCAAATGAGGCGACGGCGGCGCAGTTGAGCACGTGGGTAACCTGATTCAGGCGCGGGTCGTCGAGAAAGGGCTGCGGATTGGCCAGATCCCCCAGCAGAATGTTGCCGGGCGTCAGGGCCGTTAATCTCTCTTCGCTAATATTGAATTTTCGCAGGTTTTCCTTTACCCGTTCTACGGCAGCTACACTATTATCTGCACGAACTAACAGTAATAGATTAGGCGCATTCTTTTTATTCAGAATGCTTTCTAACACTGCTCCACCGAGAAAACCGGTCGCGCCAGTAATTAATAATGTATTCATGAATGCAGTCTCATTATGGTTGGTTGACTGGATTCTAGGCGCGGAAAATTAAACGGATATTAAATGGAAAATGAACATAAGGTGCGGTTTATTAAGGTTATTTTAAGATAATTTAGCGTCGTGGATCGAATTTGACCCTAAGCTATGACAATAAATTCATTATTTCGTGTATCCATTTGTACATCGTTGAAATTTATTATTTTTAAGTTTGTTATTTTATTTTTGGCTTTCAAAATTATACATGTTTTGTTACACCAAAAATTTTAGCCGTGCCGCTTAATAGTCGCCTGATGATTATCAGGCTAATTAAATCAGCCGGTGCGGGATAATGGAATCGGCCAGCTGCCGGAGGTTTATCATTAAGGTTTAGGTTCTACCCACCACGCGGCGCAGCGCGGGACAAGATCTGCGCGGGCAAATCTGCGATAATGCGCGCTCACAACCCTAAGCAGAGATGATTATGCAGTACCCGATTAACGAGATGTTCCAGACCTTGCAAGGCGAAGGTTACTTCACCGGCGTTCCCGCCATTTTTATTCGTTTACAGGGATGCCCGGTTGGTTGCGCCTGGTGCGATACCAAACATACCTGGGATAAGCTTGCCGATCGGGAAGTGTCGCTGTTCAGCATTCTGGCAAAAACCAAAGAGAGCGATAAATGGGGCCCGGCGAGCAGCGAAGATCTGCTGGCTATCATCGGGCGTCAGGGCTGGACGGCCCGCCACGTGGTCATTACCGGCGGCGAGCCCTGCATTCATGATTTAACGCCGTTAACCTCTTTACTGGAGCAAAACGGATTTAGCTGCCAGATTGAAACCAGCGGCACCCATGAAGTGCGCTGCACGCCGCATACCTGGGTGACGGTGTCGCCAAAGGTGAACATGCGCGGCGGCTATGACGTACTCTCTCAGGCGCTACAGCGGGCTGATGAAATTAAACATCCGGTTGGACGCGTGCGCGATATCGAAGCGCTGGATGAGCTGCTGGCAACGCTGGCCGATGAAAAGCCGCGTATTATCGCGCTTCAGCCGATTAGCCAGAAAGATGACGCGACGCGCCTGTGCATCGAAACCTGTATCGCCCGCAACTGGCGCTTATCGATGCAGACGCACAAGTACCTCAATATCGCGTGATATAAAAAACCCTGATAGCGCAGGGCTATCAGGGTCTTATTCAGCTAAAGGCACTATCACTCGCCGCGATAGACGCAGCCCGCGGTGCAGGTTTCTTTGATCATCACCGCGCTCAGCAGCGGTACCCGCGGTTTCATCTGCTCCCAGATCCATTTTGCCAGCACTTCGCTGGTCGGATTGGACAGCCCGGGAATATCGTTTAGGTAGTAATGGTCGAGGCGATCGTAGATGGGTTTAAACGCGGCCTTCAGCTCGGCAAAATCCATGATCCACCCGGTATGGGGATCGACTTCACCGGTAATCTCCAGGCGCACCATAAAAGAGTGGCCGTGCAGGCGACCGCACTTATGACCTTCCGGCACGTGCGGCAGGTGGTGAGCGGCTTCAAAGGTGAAATCTTTAAACAGCGTGGTGGACATCTTTTCTTCTCAATATGGCAAAAAACCGCCGTAGGGTACCGGAAAGCACATTTTTTCGCATTAACTAAAACGGCCCTGAGCGGAAAATAGCCACATTCATCCAGCCTGTTCAAATTAATTGCCTATATTTCATGGGCTTATTTAATCGATTTTGTTGTTAATAACTATAACTAAAACAGGTTAGTCCATTTGGTTATTTGTTATTTCCATCCTTTATTTAGTTGTTACTATTTGCACCGTTAACCTACTCACTCGTCATACTTCGAGCCGCATGTGCGTTGGCAATAACTCGGCCCAGCCTTGGGCTTTGCCCTGATGGGCGCTGTGTCGCTGCCTGCAACTCGAATTATTTAGAGTAAATACATTATCTTCTGTTTATCACGCTGACAGGGCGTGAATCACAGCTTTGCTTACTGGAACATAACAACGCATGACGACACAGGCCCCACCTTCCAATTTGCTACCGCTGAGTCCGGAGCAAATGGCGCGCCTTCAGGCGGCCACGACTGACTTCACGCCCACCCAGCTGGCCTGGGTTTCCGGCTATTTTTGGGGGGTGCTGAACCAGCAGCCCGGCGCGGCGGTTGTTGCGCCAGCCCAGGCGGCTGAAGTACCGTCCATTACCCTGATTTCGGCATCGCAAACCGGCAACGCCCGCCGCGTCGCTGAAGCGCTGCGCGACGATCTGCAGGCCGCGCAGCTGAACGTGAAGCTGGTCAACGCAGGCGACTATAAATTCAAACAAATTGCCTCCGAAAAGCTGCTGGTCGTGGTGACGTCAACGCAGGGTGAAGGTGAGCCGCCGGAAGAAGCCGTCGCGCTGCATAAATTCCTGTTTTCGAAGAAAGCGCCGAAGCTGACCGATACCGCATTTGCCGTGTTTGGCCTCGGCGATACCTCCTATGAATTCTTCTGCCAGTCCGGCAAAGATTTTGATAATAAGCTGGCCGAACTGGGCGGTGAACGCCTGCTCGACCGGGTTGATGCTGATGTAGAGTATCAGGCCGCCGCCGCCGAATGGCGCGCTCGGGTGGTTGAGGCGCTGAAAGCGCGCGCCCCTGCCGCCGTCCCGTCTCAGCTGATTGCCAGCGGATCGGTGAACGAGATCCACACCAGCCCCTATACCAAAGAAGCGCCGCTGACCGCGACGCTGGCGGTGAATCAAAAAATTACCGGTCGCGATTCTGAAAAAGATGTGCGCCATATTGAAATCGACCTCGGCGACTCCGGCCTGCGCTATCAGCCGGGCGATGCGCTGGGCGTCTGGTACCAGAACGATCCGGCTCTGGTGAAAGAGCTGGTAGAGCTGCTGTGGCTGACGGGCGAGGAGCCGGTCACGGTTGACGGCAAAACGCTGCCGCTCGCCGAAGCGCTGGAGTGGCACTTTGAGCTGACGGTCAACACCGGTAACATCGTGGAAAATTATGCCACCTTAACCCGCAGCGAATCCCTGCTGCCGCTGGTGGGCGATAAGGCACAGCTCCAGCATTACGCCGCGACCACGCCGATTGTCGATATGGTGCGTTTCTCCCCGGCGCAGCTGGATGCCCAGGCGCTGGTCGACCTGCTGCGCCCGCTGACGCCGCGACTGTACTCGATCGCTTCTTCGCAGGCGGAAGTGGAAAGCGAAGTCCACGTCACCGTTGGCGTGGTGCGTTATGACATCGAAGGCCGCGCTCGGGCCGGCGGCGCTTCCAGCTTCCTGGCTGACCGCGTCGAAGAAGATGGCGAAGTGCGCATCTTCATCGAGCATAACGATAACTTCCGTCTGCCTGCCAACCCGCAGACGCCGGTGATCATGATTGGCCCCGGCACCGGCATCGCGCCGTTCCGCGCTTTTATGCAGCAGCGCGCGGCGGAAGGCGCGGAAGGGAAGAACTGGCTGTTCTTCGGCAACCCGCACTTTACCGAAGATTTCCTTTATCAGGTGGAGTGGCAAAGCTACGTCAAAGAAGGCGTGCTGAGCCGCATCGACCTGGCCTGGTCCCGCGATCAACAACAAAAAGTCTACGTTCAGGACAAGCTGCGCGAGCAGGGGGCCGAACTGTGGCGCTGGATTAACGACGGCGCCCATATTTATGTCTGCGGCGATGCCAATCGTATGGCAAAAGACGTTGAGCAGACGTTGCTGGAAGTGATTGCCGAATACGGCGCGATGGACGCCGAAGCGGCGGACGAATTTTTAAGTGAGCTGCGCGTTGAGCGCCGTTATCAGCGAGATGTCTACTAATGAGCGAAAAACATCCAGGCCCGCTGGTGGTCGAAGGTAAACTGACTGACGCCGAGCGCATGAAGCTCGAAAGCAACTACCTGCGCGGCACCATTGCGGAAGATTTGAACGACGGCCTGACCGGCGGTTTTAAAGGCGATAACTTTCTGCTGATCCGTTTTCACGGTATGTACCAGCAGGATGACCGCGATATCCGCGCCGAGCGCGCGGCGCAGAAGCTGGAGCCGCGTCACGCGATGCTGCTGCGCTGCCGCCTGCCGGGCGGGGTGATCACCACCAAACAGTGGCAGGCGATCGATAAATTCGCCGCCGATAACACCATCTACGGCAGTATCCGTCTGACCAACCGTCAGACCTTCCAGTTCCACGGCATTCTGAAGAAGAACGTCAAGCCGGTGCACCAGATGCTGCATTCGGTCGGGCTGGACGCGTTGGCTACCGCCAACGATATGAACCGTAACGTGCTGTGTACCTCTAACCCGTACGAGTCCCAGCTGCATACTGAAGCCTACGAATGGGCGAAGAAGATCTCCGAGCACCTGCTGCCGCGCACGCGCGCCTACGCCGAGATCTGGCTGGATCAGAAGAAAGTCGCCACCACCGATGAAGAGCCGATCCTCGGTCAGACCTATCTGCCGCGTAAGTTCAAAACGACCGTGGTGATCCCGCCGCAGAACGATATCGATCTGCACGCGAACGATATGAACTTCGTGGCCATCGCCGAAAACGGCAAGCTGGTCGGCTTCAACCTGCTGGTCGGCGGCGGTTTATCGATTGAGCACGGGAATAAGAAAACCTACGCCCGTACGGCGAGCGAGTTTGGCTATCTGCCGCTGGAGCACACTCTGGCGGTGGCGGAAGCGGTGGTCACGACCCAGCGCGACTGGGGTAACCGTACCGATCGTAAAAATGCGAAAACCAAATACACCCTCGAACGCGTTGGCGTTGAGACCTTTAAGGCGGAAGTGGAACGTCGGGCGGGCATCAAGTTTGAGCCGATCCGTCCGTACGAATTCACCGGCCGCGGCGATCGTATCGGCTGGGTGAAGGGTATCGACAATAACTGGCATCTGACGCTGTTTATTGAAAATGGTCGTATCCTTGATTATCCGGGTCGCCCGCTGAAAACCGGCCTGCTGAAGATTGCTAAGATCCACAAAGGCGAATTCCGCATTACGGCGAACCAGAACCTGATTATTGCCAGCGTACCGGAAGATCAGAAGGCGAAGATCGAGAAGCTGGCCCGCGATCACGGCCTGATGAACGCCGTCACGCCGCAGCGCGAAAACTCTATGGCCTGCGTGTCGTTCCCGACCTGCCCGCTGGCGATGGCGGAAGCCGAGCGTTTCCTCCCGTCGTTTATCGATAAAGTCGAGGCGCTGATGAGCAAACATGGCGTTGGCGACGAGCATATCGTTACCCGCGTTACCGGCTGCCCGAACGGCTGCGGCCGCGCGATGCTGGCGGAAGTGGGGCTGGTCGGTAAAGCGCCGGGCCGCTATAACCTGCACCTTGGCGGCAACCGCAGCGGGACGCGTATTCCGCGTATGTATCGGGAAAATATTACCGAGTCGGAAATTCTCGATTCGATCGACGAACTGGTAGGGCGCTGGGCGAAAGAGCGCGAAGCGGGTGAAGGCTTCGGCGACTTTACGGTGCGTGCGGGCATCATTCGCCCGGTGCTCGACCCAGCTCGTGATTTCTGGGAATAACATCCAGGTGCCCGGTGGCGAGCAGCGATCCGGGCCTGTGGGTTTTGTAGGCCGGGCAAACGCAGTACCGCCCGGCGAAACAGGCAAGCGAGGTTCTTATGTCCGTACTCGATCTAAACGCGCTGAACGCATTACCGAAGGTCGATCGTGTTTTGCAGCTGGCGGAAACCAATAGCCAGCTGGAAAAGCTGAGCGCGGAAGCGCGCGTCGCGTGGGCGCTGGAAAACCTGCCAGGCGAATATGTGCTCTCTTCGAGCTTTGGTATTCAGGCGGCGGTGAGCCTGCATCTGGTCAATCAGGTGCGCCCGGATATTCCGGTCATTCTGACCGATACCGGCTATCTGTTCCCGGAAACCTACCAGTTTATCGACGAGTTAACGGACAAACTCAATCTGAACCTGAAGATCTATCGGGCGAAGGAGAGCGCCGCCTGGCAGGAGGCGCGCTACGGTAAGCTGTGGGAGCAGGGCGTTGAGGGTATTGAAAAGTACAATGATATTAACAAGGTCGAGCCGATGAACCGGGCGCTGGAAGAGCTGAATGCGCAAACCTGGTTTGCGGGCCTGCGCCGCGAGCAGTCCGGCAGCCGCGCCCACCTGCCGGTGCTGGCGATCCAGCGCGGCGTGTTTAAGGTGCTGCCGATCATCGACTGGGATAATCGTACCGTCTATCAGTATCTGCAAAAGCACGGCCTGAAGTATCACCCGCTGTGGGATCAGGGCTATTTGTCGGTGGGGGATACCCACACCACCCGGAAATGGGAGCCGGGGATGGCGGAGGAAGAAACGCGCTTCTTTGGCCTGAAAAGAGAGTGCGGGCTGCACGAAAGCTAATGTAGCCCTGTGGGATTTCCACAATATCCGGCTAAAACAGCAGAACCCTTTTTTGACCTGGTAAGCCATATTGGCGACGATTTTACAGTAAAAAGGGTATCTGCTATCTGATTCTTCCGGCTTCAGCCCACTGTTGTCATGGTGAAGCCTGGCGCTATGGTTATCTACCAGAATATAACCGCTGACTTGTCGCCGGGCCTCGTCCTTGTCTGCATGGAAGGCTGAAAGATGGGCTGCCGGGATTGCCTCGATTTTCAGTCTCCCGGCGTCATGGATTTTTCTGCAACTACAAATCTGCTTTGACAAAATCTCCATCGATCATGAACTATTATTCCTGGTCTTTTAAACTATACCCATTAGAAATATAAGTGATTTATGTTTCATTACGATATTATCTCATAATTATCCGTTGTGATTGAGGTTCTCATTTGTACCTGGCTTGACACAGGCCACAAATTGTATTTATATTTTTGAGTCAGGGCGAATGCAGAAAGAATATATTTCGGATTTTCTCTCATCATTCGAATACCCCAATATTTTCTGAACGCCTCGATTTCCCCATTTTTACTGGCTGTTGCTGGGGAGTTTTTTCTTAAATAAAGCGCAAGGTAGCGTCATGTCATTAGAAAAGGAAATAGTACCTAAAGGTGATTATCATTCTTCCCTGGAAGTTATAATCGAAAATAGTTACGCCACAAGTGCCGGTAAGCTCGTTGTCTACCTCGAAGGCGGTCATTTCAATCGGCAATTTGGCGCAGACGAGTTTGCGCTTAACACGCTATCTGATGCCGTTGCTTTCGGAAAAAAACTTATCAGTAAATATCAAAAAAATATCAAACTCGTTTACGGTATTCTGGTAGACGATCTCGGGATTGCCTGTTCTGAAGATAGCTGTACTCTCCCTCAACTCGAAAAGATATCAGAACCGCAAACGGCTGGAGAACTTCCTGAGGAAATTGAATTTTTTATCCAAAAAAATACTCTCATCAAACGCGATAAATTAATGGTTTTTTCCGAGCGAACCAGTAAAAATCGGTCCATCGAAAGTATAAAAAAGAAACTCAAGGACAATACGGAAGGATTATTGATTACTGAAAATGGATCTCATACTGAAATAAAGTTATCAGTCCCTGATGTCATTCCTTTTGTCTTAGCAAGAAAAAATGGTGACGTTTTTACTGCTAAATGTCCAGCTATCATTTTCCAACACTATAAAGATATACTTTTCAAACTGAAACAGCGATTTACAGAATCCCGTGACTTTGTGATCATCGACTGGTCTGATTTTTCAGATCACAATAAGGTGGTACAAGGCCGCACCGCATTAACTGTTATGCAAAAACCGCAAAATCATAATCTCACCATCGCTAATATATTTTATGGCGATGATGAAGGCCACATCGCTAAAATGGAATACAGTGCCGTATCGTCTATAAAAGCAGACCCTATGGTTGTCTAACAGGAAGTGGATATAAACATGATTTATCTGGATAATAACGCAACAACCAACATGGCTCCTGAAGTCCGCGCTACTGTTATACACTGCTTTGACGAATACTTCGCCAATGCATCTTCTGTCAGTCATTATGAAGGGATCAGAGCGCAAAATTATTTAGAAGAGTGCAGGGCCATTGTGGCACAAATGATTGGGGCTAATGCGGAATTTATCACTTTCAATTCTGGTGCTTCTGAAGCAAATAACACGGTTATTCGAGCGGTGTCTGATTACTTCTTACACACCGGCAAGGTTCATATCATTACCAGTTCGATCGAACACGAATGCCTGCTAAAAGTTTGTGAGTATGTCAGGCGACACGGTGTCGACATTACTTTTCTGCCTGTCGATCGTCTGGGACGCGTCTCCATTGAGGCTCTAAAAGAGGCTATCCGTCCAGAAACTCGACTAATTTCTGTCATGGCAGCGAATAATGAAACTGGTGTTCTACAGCCTCTGGATCAAATTGGAATTATAGCGCGCCAGCACGGTATATTATTCCATAGCGACGCCGCCCAGCTCGTGGGGAAACTCCCCTTCTCGGTGACACAGTCCAGCCCTGATTTTGTCAGTTTTTCAGCTCATAAATTCTATGGCCCCAAAGGCGTCGGCGCACTCTACAGCTCACGGCCTGACATCCTTCGGCACTCGCCACTCATTCATGGAGGAGGTCAGGAGTCAGGCATCCGTAGCGGCACAGTGAATCTTCCTGCTATTGCTGGAATGGCAAAGGCTGCTGAGCTGTTTATCTCCTCATATCCGCAGCGCATTGCGTTTCAAAAAGAGATGAAGAGTTATTTTATCGATCTCCTCGAATCAATAATGCCGGACGTTGTGATAAATGGCTGTAGGACGCAAAGCCTGCCTAATACCGTGAACTTCTCTTTGCCTGGCATTAAGTCCAGTATGCTTCTGAAAAAACTCAAAATGAAAGTTGCGCTCAGTAGTGCCTCAGCCTGTCATTCAACGGAACAAAAACCCAGCCATGTTTTAAGCGCTATGGGGCTGGATGATGCCTTGCTTCAAGGGGCAATTCGCATGAGCTTTAGCCATATGACGGAGCGTGAAGAACTTAAAACAGCAGTGGAGTTGCTTGCCGGTACAGCCCAGCGCCTGGGGGGGATTAAATGAAGCCCAGAGAGCCAAAACGCTGGGTTGCCGAGCTATTGCTGGCCGTTGTTGCGGCGGGCTGGGGGATTGGTTTTCCGGTTATGAAAATGGTGGTCAATACCTATCCGGTAATGATGGTGTTAGGGCTACGCTTTCTGCTTTCGGCCTTCTTTTTGCTGCCGTTCAGCTTGAGAGGATTGGGAACATTATCGCGACAAACATTGCTGTCGGGTCTACTACTGGGTCTGCTATTGGGAACTTCATTTGTGTTCCTTATTTATGGTCTTCAGTTAACAACGGCCTCAAATACCGGTTTTCTTGCGGGGCTCAGCGTCATTTGGGTGTTATTGCTCACGGGACCATTGATGGGGAAACGCCCCTCTTTTGACGCGATATTAGCGACATTGTTTGGTCTTGCGGGTTTATATCTGATGGCCGATATCCAGGGATGGCAGCTCCATCTGGGAGATGGGTTGGTCGTTATTGGATCGTTGTTCACCGCCATACATATTATTGCGCTCGATCGTTTCTGCGCGCGTCATAATAATATGACACTAACGTTTTTACAGATCTCTACGATGGCCGTAATCTTTCTGGGGCTACAGCACATCAGCGGAGGTGAGATTCTCCCTCGTAACTGGAGTAGCAAGCTTGTCATCGCGCTAGGGATAACGGCAGTCTTTTCTACTGTCATTGCTTTTTGGGTTCAGGCGCATTTCCAGCGGTATTCAACGCCAACGCGAGCCGTTCTGATTTACAATCTGGAGCCGGTGTTTTCCGCACTATTCGCACTCTGGTTATTGCATGAAACGTTTTCCGCCAATGTTATTTTCGGGGGAGGATTGATTCTGATAGGGATGTGCCTTCCGGGTATTCTGAAGATATTTTCGAAGCGCTCTAACGTAAATCCAACGGATCGGTTACGCGGATTGTAGCGGTGTGTTCAGGCGGTGCTTGCGCCGTCCAGGCAACAGGACGGTGCCCAGTCAACGGTACAGGAAAACCCCTTTTCCCCGCAGGTTGGCCAGCAAGCTGAATGACTTCTGGCTGTGGAGACGGTGAAGGACATCTTACCCTGTCATCAAATTAAGGTTACCGCCACCTGCCACGGCGTGACGCATCCTGTCTACCCGATTAAAGACCCCGGCCATCAGCAGGAGCCTGCCCGGTGCCCGCCAGAAAACCATAATTAAGTTATGGTAACTTGTGCGTTTTATACCCGCAGTAGATACTGCGCGTTTAGTGTGACATGAAAGGGAGTTCGTAATATGCAGGGAGTATTTAAAGCAGCTCCGCTGTTATGTTTTTTACTTTTGGGCTGTGGCCCGATTGAAAAAGAAGAATCACGCGGCAACGGGAAGACCAGCTACGTAGCGGCCGATCTACAGGGCTATAACCATGTGGCAGGCACGAATATCAACTGGTTCTCCGTCAACGGCTACCGGGGACACGCCGGGGGATTTACCTGCTGCATATCGCTGCCGGAAAAATGGCGGCCCAATATGCAGGTGGCAGTGGAGTGGGAGGTGGATCCTGACCCGTTTCCGAAGGATATGCCCCGCTTGGGAACAAAAGAGTTTCGCGATTATGTGAAAGCTCACGAAGCAAATTATCGCCATTATAAAGCGGTGGCCACCATTCCTGAATATGAAGAGTCCTGCGGACTGCAGGTTCATTTTTTACCCTGTCAGCAGGTTAAAGTTACCGCGACCTGCCACGGCGTGACGCATCCTGACCACCCGATTAAAGAGCCTTTCGATCTGCCGGAGTCTGCCCAATGCCCTCAATAATAGAATCTCTTCGGGAACGTTTTGGGAATAACCAGTTTACCACCACGGGCGATCCGTGCTGGGTTCCCCCCGCCTTTCCGAAAGACGGAAGGTTGCTTTTGAGCCAGCAGCAGGTCAACGCAAATATAATAAAAACCGGCAGGGAGGAGGCGCTGTTTCGCCAGGAATCCCGTCAGAATAAAGGCAGCCTGTGCTGCAAAAGCCTGCATATCAGCCTGTTTTTTGACGGCACCAATAATAATGAGCCAAATGATACTGCCAGCACGCCGCCGCATCCGTCCAACGTGGCAAAACTTTACCACGCCTGTGCGCCTGATGATCGCAAGGGAAACGAGCGCGGTTTTTATGCCTTCTATATCCCCGGCGTCGGTACGCCCTTTCCGCGGATTGGCACCTATGACTATTACTCGTCGGGATTGCAGTTTGCTGTCGGAGGAGAGGACCGTATCAACTGGGGGCTGGTGCAGCTATGTAATGCCCTGAGTCACACCGTTACAAAAGATTTCCTCGGCAACGGCAAAATGAAAACGGCGGTTCAGGCGATGAACAGCTCCAGCACTCTTGCGGGCGCGGAACTGGGTTTATTCGCGGGCAGTATGGCGATGTCTTACAACCGTGAAAAAGTTAACCAGGCCTATTTAGACTCGCGGGAAGCGATGCATGACCAGAAGCGGGTGCGGCTGCGTACGCTCGAAAAACTATTAAGCCCGGTGCAGGAAAAATTCGTGCGCGCGCAGTGTAAGACGGTAGCAATAAAGCTGTTTGTGTACGGCTTTTCCCGCGGCGCGGCAGAAGCCCGCGCTTTTGTCAGCTGGCTGGATGAGGCGCTGGCGGAGGGGGTGCTCGGCTTCCCGGCGGGAACGCTGCTGGGCGTGAAGGTCTCGGTGGAATTTTTGGGTCTGTTTGATACCGTGCCGGCAGTGGGCATTGCCAACGTGGTGCCGGGTTTCACCGGTCACAACGGCTGGGCGGGGCAGACGCAGCCGCTGCCGCAGTCGGGGTTAATCAAACGCTGTTATCACCTTGTGGCGGCTCACGAGCAGCGTCAGGCGTTTTCGCTGGACTCCATCCGTACCGCCGCAGGCCGCTATTTGCCCAATACTCAGGAAGTGGTCTACCCCGGTATGCACTCCGACGTTGGCGGGGGGTATCCTACCGGCGACCAGGGCAAAGGTCGCGGCGGGGAGGGAGATCTGTTATCGCAAATTACCCTGCATGATATGTATGCGGCCGCGATTGATGCCGGGGCGCCGCTGTCGTTTCATCCTGATGTTTTTGCCCTGTTGCACCCGGATTTCAGGCAAATGTATATCTTTCGGGAAATGAGTTTTGCTTCAGTTAGGGAATTTGATTTTTATCCCGCACTGGTAGACACCTTTAACAACTGGCGGTCGACCCTCTCCCTTGACAATCAGCAGGAGGATCCGCTGTCTGACGATGCTATCTACGCGCCGTTTCGTTTTGAGTCAGTCTGTCTGGAAGAGATGCTGGAAGCGGAAATGATCTGGATGACCGGCTGGCGTATCGCACGTTTTGCTTCGCCCAGGACATCGCCGATGAATCTCACGTCGCAGCCTTTCTTTCAGAACGCATCCCAGCACCCGGAGATTACCGCCCAGCCGTATGAGGCAGGGTTCAGCCAGCAGGCGCAGCGCGCACTTGCCCGCGAGTGGTCACTCCTGCAATGTAAAGCGGAAGCTATAGCGCAGGCGCGTAAAAATGAGGAATCCAGACACAAGGGAGATGAAAACTGGTTTCCGGGGGCAGACCTCATTGGGGAGCCGTTGTACGATGCCAATAATGCCCGCGGCCAGCTCTGGGAAGCCGCCATCGAGTTTGCGGCGGACTACACGCGCGCAGTTCGTCCTGACGCATTGTTTAAACCTGCTACGAATCAAAAAACGCAGGGGGCGATCGATTCGGCCACCTGCAGTATTGCGACAAACGCAGAAATCGGCTTTTCCCGGAAGGTGAGCACGACGGCGACGCTTTTACAGATGCTGGATCCGATGCTTGCCACAACGGCCTATATATATACCCATCAGAATGAAGCGTATGAATATCTTCGGTTTAAGAAGGCAGGTGAATACAGATTCCGTCAGCATATTGAGCCGTGCCTGTTGAAAAGAGAGAAGAACGATAAAATCAGCGGGCTGATCAATCTGTATGATAACTATATCCATGATTCCCGGGCCTGGTTTATGCACTCGGAAAGCGGCGTCAGGGAGCCGTTTGGCAGCTACTTTTTATCCAGAATGATCTATTTTGGCGATAAGTGGAGCAAGGCCGTCCAGCTGCGCTTTGATGGGCAAACGATGTCAGGTATTGGCGAAGCACTGCAGGATAAGGCCGTTTTTGCTCATGTGCCAACCTACGGTGTAAAAGTCTTTAACCGTGATACCGGGCAAGAAATTCCCGTTGACGAAAGCACTCTGCCAGCGCCCACCCATGAGTTTATTGCGCAGCTTAAACCCCTGGTCAAACAGCGTCAGATGGAAAGGGAAACAGTCAGGCGCGAGCGCATCGCAACTGCGCTCAACGACTTATGGGACTCCGAAATACTCCACTCACCTCAGGTGTAATTTTACAGAGGTGAGATGTCAGCGGTGGCGTATTTGTTATCTGAACAGGTTCGGGGCAGCGTTTTTTCAGCTGCCCAGATATAAACCTGGCTGTCGGCGATGGATCGCGTGCTGGCAGCCAGTAGCAACAATGGTATTAAAAAATGAAAACGCATCATGGCGACAGTCCTTGTTGCCTGATTTTATCGTTAGTCTATTTTGAGGCGGGTCTCTTCTCCGCCTTCGCCAGCTCTTTCACCAGCGGCAGCATCACTTTCATCACATCGCGTCCGCGATGCTCAATACGCCCCGGCAGCGCTTTATCAATATACTGCAGGTTATCCAGCTGTACGTCATGCCAGCTCGTGCCCTGCGGGAAGCTGCGTGATTTGCTCCGCTGCTGATAACCGTCTTTCTTACCCAATGACCAGTTGGTCGCTTCCACCGACAGTACCGGGATCCCGGCGCTATCAAAAACGCTGGCGTCGTTGCAGCAGCCGGTGCCTTTCGGGAAGTCCCGGTTCATCCCTGGATTGGTGAAGGCCGCGATGCCGTGGCTACGGGCGATAGCCAGCGCCCGGTCGCGAGTGAGCTTGCGCACCGATGCTGGCGTGCTGCGGCCGCTATTAAAGTACAGCTTATCGCCCACGACCAGGTTATCGAGATTAATCACCAGCAGGGTGTTTTTCTTTTCCGCGTCGCTCATGCGCTTAAGCAGATTCTGCGCACCCAGCCGGCCTTCTTCTTCGCCGCTGGTGGCAACGAAGCGAATACCGTAACGGGTAGGAACGTTCTTTAACTGTTCAGCAAGTTCCAGCATGACGCCGAGACCCATCGCGTTGTCGTCTATCCCCTGCAGGGTCAGGCCGCCGAGGTTGTTTTCAACATCTTTATCGCTCTGCGGCGCGTAGGTATCCAGGTGCGCCATGATAATAATCTGCTGGCGAGATTGGCCTTCATGAGCGGCGATCACCGTACTGCCGGTGGCGTTATGCCAGTTTTTACGCTGATTGCTATCGGTATAGACGTAGCGGGTATTGAAGCTGCGCACATCGCTCTGGTAACCCATCTGGGCGAACTGCTGGCGGAGATAATCGGCCGACAGCATCTCGGCCGGCGTGCCGGTCATTCTTCCGGGATAAAAGGTGGCGATATGACGAGCCTGGGCATTGGCAGTTTCGCCCGGGGCGCTGAATGCCGGGGCGGCGGAGAAGACAAAACCTGCGCCCAACGCCAGGGGGAGCAGGCGACGGCACAATGCGGAAAACATAGGGGGGTCCTTTAGCACTTAAAACAATTTCACCCGCGTAGTATGAAACTGTGACCGGGGTTAAACAATTTCAATCGCTCTTAAATGGTGGAAAAACCGCGTGTTAAGCACTTTTTGATATTTGCTTTCCCAGGTCGTTATTCTTTTGAGTAACAACTCATTCCATTTCGTAATTTCATTTGCTCTAAACCGCACCCTATAGTCGCTCTATTGCTGATTGTAAGAGAGTTGTTGCGCAGTGGAATACTTGCCGATATTTGCCGAAGTGAAAGACAGACCCGTGCTGGTGATCGGCGGCGGCGAGATAGCCGCGCGTAAGATTACGTTTTTGCTGCGCGCTGAAGCGAAGGTGCAAATTGTCGCCGAAACGTTGATGCCGGAACTTGCCGAAAAGGTCGAGCGCGAGGAAATTCAGTGGCGGGCAACCGTATTCGAAGAGCAGCAGCTTGACGACGTATTCCTGGTGATTGCCGCCACGGAAGATGACGAGCTGAACCAACGCGTTTATGTCGCGGCTAACGCGCGCTATCGGCTGGTCAACGTCGTGGATAATCAGGCGCTGTGCTCGTTTGTCTTTCCATCCATTGTCGATCGCTCTCCGCTGCTGGTGGCTATCTCTTCCAGCGGAAAAGCGCCGGTGCTGTCGCGGATTTTGCGCGAAAAAATCGAAGCGCTGCTGCCCACCAACCTTGGGCGGCTGGCTGAAACGGCGAGCTACTGGCGTCACCATATTAAAACCCATCTGAAAACCACCGCCGAACGCCGCCGCTTTTGGGAGCGCGTGTTTACAGGTCGCTTTGCCAGCCTGATGCTGGCGGGCAATAAAGATGAAGCGGAAAAAGCGCTGGAAGATGAACTTCGGCAGCCGGAAAAACGCCCTGGTGAAATTATTCTCGTCGGGGCAGGGCCAGGCGATGCCGGATTGCTGACCCTGCGCGGCCTGCAGGCCCTTCAGCAGGCGGACGTGGTGTTTTACGACAACCTGGTCACCCCGGAAGTACGTGAACTGGTGCGCCGGGACGCGGAGACAATCTGCGTCGGCAAAAGCGCCGCCGGCGTATCTGTACCGCAGCAGGAGATCAACCGCCTGCTGCTGGAAGCGGCGAAAGCGGGCAAGACGGTGATTCGCCTGAAGGGCGGCGACCCGTTTATTTTTGGCCGCGGCGGTGAAGAGCTGCAGGCCGCAGCCGAAGAGGGCATTCCGTTTCAGGTCGTTCCGGGCGTCACGGCGGCGGCGGGCGCAACGGCCTATGCCGGTATTCCGCTGACGCATCGTGATTATGCCCAGAGCGTAACCTTCATTACCGGGCACTTTGGCGCTGAAAATTCGCCGCTCGACTGGGCGCGACTGGCGCAAAGCGGCCAGACCCTGGCGATTTATATGGGCAGCCTGAAAGCGGCGGAAATCAGCGCTCAGCTGATCGCCAACGGTCGCGGAGGCGATACCCCGGTGGCGGTAATCTCGCGCGGCACCCGCGCCGATCAGCAAACGAAGACCGGCACATTACAACAGCTTGAAAACCTGGCGAAAGACGCCCCGATGCCCGCGCTGCTGGTGGTGGGTGAAGTGGTGCAATTACATCAACAGCTCGCCTGGTTTCAACACACCTCATCCTCAGACGCCTTCAAGGCTTCTGTAGTAAATCTGGCTTAAGGAACGGTTATGGACCAAAAACGACTTACTCACCTGCGGCAACTGGAGGCGGAAAGCATCCATATCATTCGTGAGGTGGCCGCCGAATTCTCTAACCCGGTGATGATGTACTCCATCGGCAAAGACTCCAGCGTGATGCTGCATCTGGCGCGTAAAGCGTTTTATCCAGGCACCCTGCCGTTCCCGCTGCTGCACGTCGATACCGGCTGGAAATTCCGCGAAATGTACGAGTTCCGTGACCGTACCGCTAAAGCCTACGGCTGTGAGCTGCTGGTGCACAAAAACCCGGAAGGGGTGGCGATGGGGATTAACCCGTTCGTGCACGGCAGCGCCAAGCATACTGATATCATGAAAACCGAAGGCCTCAAGCAGGCGCTGAACAAATACGGCTTCGATGCCGCGTTCGGCGGCGCCCGTCGCGATGAAGAGAAATCCCGCGCTAAAGAGCGTATTTACTCCTTCCGCGACCGCTTCCACCGCTGGGATCCGAAAAACCAGCGCCCGGAGCTGTGGCACAACTATAACGGCCAGATTAACAAGGGCGAAAGTATCCGCGTATTCCCGCTCTCCAACTGGACCGAGCTGGACATCTGGCAGTACATCTATCTGGAAAATATTGAAATTGTTCCGCTGTACCTGGCGGCGGAGCGTCCGGTGCTGGAGCGCGACGGGATGCTGATGATGATCGATGACGATCGCATCAATTTACAGCCCGGCGAGATGATCAAAAAACAGATGGTACGCTTCCGCACCCTCGGCTGCTGGCCGCTGACCGGCGCGGTGGAGTCCAATGCGCAAACGCTGCCGGAGATCATCGAAGAGATGCTGGTCTCGACCACCAGCGAACGACAGGGGCGCGTGATTGACCGCGACCAGGCAGGCTCCATGGAGCTGAAGAAACGTCAGGGTTATTTCTAAGGAGCCGCCATGAATACGACTATTGCACAACAAATTGCCAACGAAGGCGGCGTTGAAGCCTACCTGCATGCCCAGCAGCACAAAAGCCTGCTGCGCTTTTTGACCTGCGGCAGCGTCGACGACGGCAAAAGTACGCTGATTGGCCGCCTGCTGCACGATACCCGTCAGATTTACGAAGATCAGCTCTCTTCGCTGCATAACGACAGCAAACGTCACGGTACCCAGGGCGAAAAGCTCGATCTGGCGCTGCTGGTGGACGGTCTGCAGGCCGAGCGTGAGCAGGGCATCACCATCGACGTCGCCTACCGTTACTTCTCTACCGAGAAGCGCAAATTTATTATCGCCGACACCCCGGGACACGAACAGTATACCCGCAACATGGCGACCGGCGCGTCAACCTGCGACCTGGCGATCCTGCTGATCGACGCCCGCAAAGGCGTGCTCGATCAAACCCGCCGCCACAGCTTTATCTCCACGCTGCTGGGGATCAAACACCTGGTGGTGGCGGTGAACAAAATGGACCTCGTCGATTTTAGCGAAGAGACCTTTAACACCATCCGTGAAGCGTATCTGACCTTTGCTGAACAGCTGCCAGGCGATCTCGACATTCGCTTTGTCCCGCTTTCCGCGCTTGAAGGGGACAACGTCGCCAGCCAGAGCGATAAAATGCCGTGGTACAGCGGCCCGACGCTGCTGGAAGTGCTGGAAACCGTTGAGATTCAGCGCGTGGTGGAAAGCCAGCCGCTGCGCTTCCCGGTGCAGTACGTCAACCGCCCGAACCTCGACTTCCGCGGGTTCTCAGGTACGGTTGCCGCCGGCAGCGTGAGCGTAGGACAGCGCCTGAAAGTGCTGCCGTCGGGGGTGGAATCCACCGTGGCGCGCATCGTCACCTTTGACGGCGATCTGCCGGAAGCGGCGGCCGGGGAAGCGATCACTCTCGTGCTGAAGGATGAAATTGATATCAGCCGCGGTGACCTGCTGGTGGACGCGACTGTCTCTCTGCCTGCGGTACAAAGCGCCAGCGTTGATGTGGTATGGATGGCGGAGCAGGCCCTAACGCCTGGCCAGAGCTATGACATTAAAATCGCCGGTAAGAAAACCCGCGCCCGCGTGGATGGCGTACGCTACCAGGTCGATATTAACAACCTGACCCAGCGTGAAGTGGAATCGCTGCCGCTCAACGGCATTGGGCTGGTGGATCTGACTTTCGACGAGCCGCTGGTACTCGATAAATACCAGGATAACCCGGTCACCGGGGGCCTGATTTTTATCGATCGTTTGACTAACGTGACCGTTGGCGCAGGGATGGTACGCGAACCGAACGAGCAGGCTCAGGCAGGCGCTTCGCAATACAGCGCGTTTGAGCTTGAGCTGAACCAGCTTATTCGCAAGCACTTCCCGCACTGGGACGCCCGCGACCTGCTGGGAGGCAAGTAATGGCCCGGCATGACGAAAACGTCGTCTGGCACGCGCATCCTGTCACGCAGGCGCAGCGCGAGCAGCATCATGGCCATCGCGGCGTGGTGCTGTGGTTCACCGGGCTTTCGGGCTCGGGGAAATCCACCGTTGCCGGCGCGCTGGAAGAGGCGCTGCATCGGCTCGGCGTGAGCACCTATTTACTGGATGGCGATAACGTGCGTCACGGCCTGTGCAGCGATCTTGGCTTCAGCGACGACGACCGCAAAGAAAACATTCGCCGGGTGGGTGAAGTGGCGAAGCTGATGGTGGATGCCGGGCTGGTAGTATTGACTGCGTTTATATCACCGCATCGCGCAGAGCGGCAGATGGTGCGCGAACGTTTGGGCGAAGGGCGCTTTATTGAAGTCTTTGTCGATACGCCGCTGGCGATCTGCGAAGCGCGGGATCCGAAAGGGCTGTACAAGAAGGCACGGGCCGGGGAGCTGCGCAACTTTACCGGAATTGATTCAGTGTATGAATCCCCGGAGCGCGCCGAAATTCACCTCGACGGTGAACAATTGGTAACAAATTTGGTGCACCAATTATTAGACCTGCTACGACAGAGCGATATTATCAGATCCTGAAACGGCAGCGGCATCATCACAGGATGCCGATCGCCAGGTCAACAGGATTCGATATGCGCAATACCCAGAACATCAGTATTATTCGTTCAGAACCGCCGCCGGCAGTCAGCGACGAGACCACCTGGTCTCTGTCGGGCGCTGCCGTTGGCTTTATTTCATGGCTGCTGGCGCTGGGTATTCCCTTCCTGATCTATGGCAGTAACACGCTATTTGTCTTCCTCTACACCTGGCCGTTCTTCCTGGCATTAATGCCGGTTGCCGTCGTGGTTGGCATCGCGCTGCATTCGCTAATGGACGGCAAACTTCAGTACAGCGTCTGCGCGACGATTTTAACCGTCGGATTGATGTTCGGTCTGCTGTTCCTCTGGCTACTGGGGTAGTCCTTTCTACGAATGAATCTAGCCTGGGTATCAACGGTAAAAATGTGGTACAGTCCCCGCGTTACGCGGCGTCGTCCGCGCGCCAGAGTAGAGAACTCGGGCGAGTTATGGGATGATGATGCCGTTTTTCAGGGGGCAGGATGGGTAAACTAACGCTGCTGTTATTGGCTTTGCTGGTCTGGCTGCAGTACTCGCTATGGTTCGGCAAAAATGGTCTGCACGACTATAGCCGGGTTAACGACGATGTCTCCGCGCAGCAGGCAACGAACGCTAAATTAAAAGCACGCAACGATCAGCTGTTCGCCGAAATTGACGACCTCAACGGCGGTCAGGAAGCTATCGAAGAGCGCGCGCGCAATGAACTCAGTATGACCCGCCCGGGCGAAACGTTTTATCGTCTGGTGCCGGATGCGTCAAAACGCAACCAGGCCGCGGGGCAACAGCAGAATAATCGATAAACAGGCCCAGGATTACAACATGGCAGCCACTTTTCCGGGCGTTTGCGCCGTGGTGCCGGCAGCCGGTTTTGGCCGCCGCATGCAAACGGAATGCCCTAAACAATATCTCTCAATCGGTAACAAAACGATTCTCGAGCACGCGGTCGCCGCGCTGCTGGCAAACCCCCTTATACAGCGGGTAGTGATTGCCGTCAGCCCGGGCGACGTTCGCTTCAGCCAACTGCCGTTGGCGAACCACTCCCAAATCACCGTCGTTGATGGCGGCACGGAACGCGCGGACTCCGTTCTCGCTGGCCTGAAGGTTCTTGGCGAAGCCGACTGGGTGCTGGTGCACGATGCCGCGCGCCCCTGCCTGCACCAGGACGATCTCAGCCGCCTGCTTCAGCTATGCCAAACCAGCCGTACGGGCGGCATTCTGGCCGCTCCGGTTCGCGACACGATGAAGCGCGCGGAGCCGGGCAGGGCAGCCATCGCCCATACCGTTGAACGTAACGATTTATGGCACGCGCTGACGCCGCAATTTTTCCCTCGCGAACTGCTTGTTGATTGCCTGACGCGGGCGCTTAATGAAGGGGCGACCATCACCGACGAAGCCTCGGCGCTGGAGTACTGCGGCTTTCATCCTGAACTGGTCGCCGGACGAGCTGATAATATTAAAGTGACGCGCCCGGAAGACCTGGCGCTGGCCGAATTTTACCTTACCCGTTCCCGACACCAGGAGAAGGCTTAATGCGAATTGGACACGGTTTTGACGTACACGCTTTTGGCGGTGAAGGCCCAATCATCATCGGCGGCGTGCGCGTACCCTACGAGAAAGGGCTGCTGGCCCACTCCGACGGCGACGTCGCGCTGCACGCGCTGACCGATGCGCTGCTCGGCGCGGCGGCGCTGGGCGACATCGGCAAGCTGTTCCCGGATACCGACCCGGCCTTTAAGGGCGCCGACAGCCGCGAACTGCTGCGCGAAGCGTGGCGGCGGATTCAGGCGAAAGGCTATACCCTTGGCAACGTTGACGTCACCATTATCGCCCAGGCGCCAAAAATGCTGCCGCATATTCCCCAGATGCGCATCTTTATTGCCGAAGATCTCGGTTGCCATATGGACGATGTTAACGTCAAAGCCACCACCACGGAAAAGCTGGGCTTTACCGGTCGCGGCGAAGGCATTGCCTGTGAAGCGGTGGCGCTGCTGCGTAAGGCGGAGAAATGATCGCTTTTGACGAACTCACTTATCTGCATGGAAAACCGCTGAGCCAGGGGCTGCTAAAAGCCAACCCGGAGGACTTCGTGGTGGTTGAGGATCTGGGTTTTGCGCCTGACGGCGAAGGCGAGCATGTGCTGGTGCGTATTCTGAAAAACGGCTGCAATACCCGTTTTGTTGCTGACGCGCTGGCAAAATTCCTTAAAATTCATGCGCGTGAAGTGAGCTTTGCCGGGCAGAAGGACAAACACGCGGTCACTGAACAGTGGCTGTGCGCCCGAGTGCCGGGCAAAGAGATGCCCGACCTGAGCAAATTTCAGCTTGAGGGCTGTCAGGTACTGGAGTACGCGCGCCATAAGCGCAAGCTGCGCCTCGGGGCGCTGAAGGGGAACCAGTTTACGCTGGTGCTGCGCGAAATCAGCGATCGCGACGATGTCGAAACGCGTTTACAGGCGATTGCTGAGCATGGCGTACCCAACTATTTTGGCGCTCAGCGCTTCGGTATCGGCGGCAGTAACCTGCTGGGGGCGCTGCGCTGGGCCGAGAGCGGCGCGCCGGTGCGCGATCGTAATAAACGCAGTTTTTGGTTGTCGGCGGCCCGCAGCGCATTGTTTAATCAACAGGTTGGTATTAGATTAAAAAAACCGGAATTTAATCAGGTTGTTGATGGCGATGCGCTACAATTAGCGGGGCGCGGAAGCTGGTTCGTTGCGGCCTCTGAAGAACTGACGGAACTCCAGGCGCGGGTAGATAACCGCGAGCTGATGATTACCGCTGCGCTTGTGGGCAGCGGCGATTGGGGAAGCCAACGGGATGCGCTGGCCGCCGAGCAGGCGGCAGTGGTCGAAGAGACGCAGCTACAGGCGCTGCTGGTGCGTGAAAAAGTAGAGGCCGCCCGCCGGGCGATGCTGCTTTATCCCCAGCAGATGAGCTGGAACTGGTGGGATGACGTTACCGTTGAACTGCGTTTCTGGCTGCCCGCGGGCAGCTTCGCCACCAGCGTAGTAAGGGAGCTTATCAATACAACGGGTGACTATGCGAATATTGCTGAGTAACGATGATGGGATTCATGCGCCGGGCATTCAGAGCCTGGCAAAGGCCTTACGGGAATTCGCTGAGGTTCAGATAGTTGCACCCGATCGTAACCGCAGCGGAGCGTCGAACTCCCTGACGCTGGAATCTTCGCTTCGTACTTTCACTTTTGATAACGGCGATATCGCCGTACAGATGGGCACGCCGACGGACTGTGTTTATCTCGGGGTCAACGCCCTGATGCGGCCGCGTCCGGATATCGTGGTTTCCGGCATTAACGCCGGACCCAACCTCGGTGACGACGTCATCTATTCCGGCACCGTTGCCGCCGCGATGGAAGGCCGTCATCTTGGCTTTCCGGCGCTGGCCGTCTCGCTAAACGGCTATCAGCATTACGATACCGCCGCTGCGGTCACCTGCTCTATTCTGCGCGCTTTAAGCCGCGAGCCGCTGCGCACCGGGCGCATTCTCAATATCAACGTGCCGGATCTGCCTCTTGAGCAGATCAAAGGTATCCGCGTGACCCGCTGCGGCAGTCGCCATCCTTCCGACCAGGTGATCCCGCAAAAAGATCCGCGCGGCAATACGCTGTACTGGATCGGACCGCCGGGCGAAAAGTACGACGCCGGACCGGATACCGACTTTGCCGCCGTGGATGAAGGCTATGTGTCGGTCACGCCGCTACACGTCGATTTAACCGCCCACGGCGCGCATGAGGTGGTTAGCGGCTGGCTGGATCGCGTTGGAGTTGATACGCAATGGTAAGTAAACGTGTTGAAAGTCTTCTCAATCAGCTCCGCACGCAGGGCATTATTGACGAGCGCGTGCTGAACGCGATCGCCATGGTTCCGCGAGAAAAGTTTGTTGATGAAGCCTTTGAACATAAGGCGTGGGAAAACACGGCGCTGCCGATTGGTCAGGGGCAAACCATCTCGCAACCCTACATGGTGGCGCGGATGACCGAGCTTCTGACGCTAACGCCGGAGTCCCGGGTGCTGGAAATCGGCACCGGCTCTGGCTATCAGACGGCGATTCTGGCGCATCTGGTGCATCACGTTTGCTCGGTTGAGCGAATTAAGAGTTTGCAGTGGCACGCGCGCCGTCGTCTTAAACAACTTGATTTACATAATGTTTCAACCCGTCACGGCGATGGATGGCAGGGTTGGCAGGCGCGTGCGCCGTTCGACGCGATTATCGTTACCGCCGCGCCGCCGGAAATTCCGGCCGCGCTGCTGGCGCAGCTGGACGATGGCGGCGTACTGGTGCTGCCGGTTGGCGAAGAGCATCAGTTCCTGAAGCGGATCCGTCGGCGCGGCAACGAGTTTGTCATTGATACCGTCGAAGCCGTGCGCTTTGTTCCCCTCGTGAAGGGGGAGTTAGCCTGAACCCGGATTATTCCAGGTTTTTTTGCCTGCATTTAGGCATAGGGTGGACACATTTTTCGTGTCCTGGCCGGGCGCCGTCCGGTGAGCAAGATATTGGTAGTTAACATATTCCTGGGGGATAAATGAGCGCGGGAAGCCCAAATTTTACCTTAAGCCGCATTGCGGCTTTATCACTGGTGTCACTGTGGCTGGCAGGCTGCAGCAGCTCCAACAATCCGCCTGCGCCGGTCAGCTCGGCTGGCGGGACTTCGTCTTCCAGCACGAATTCCGGAATGCTGATCACGCCTCCATCCAATAACGTTCCGCAGGCGCGCCCGGTACAAACGCAGCCGGTGCAGACGCAGCCCGCTCAGGTCCAGCCGATGGCTCAGGAGCCGGTACAAACGGTGAACGGCAAAATTGTCTACAATCGTAAGTATGGGGATATTCCGAAAGGTAGCTATACCGGCGGCAGTACCTATACTGTTAAACGCGGCGACACGCTATTCTATATTGCGTGGGTCACCGGGAACGACTTCCGCGACCTGGCGCAGCGTAATAATATCCCGGCGCCGTACGGACTGAACGTGGGTCAGACGCTGCAGGTTGGCAACGCATCCGGTCAGCCAATCACCGGAGATAACCCTGTCGCCCAGGCCAGCGTGAAGGCCAGCAGCGGCGGGATGTTAACCGCAAATTCTGCACAAAAATCCACCGTGGTGGTTGCGTCCCAACCAACTATTACGTATTCTGAATCTTCAGGTGAACAGAGTGCTAATAAGATGTTGCCGAATAACAAGCCTGCGACGACAATAACCGTCGCGCCTGTTACGGCCCCGGCTGTCAGCACAACCCAATCGACTGCAAGCAGTACGTCAACCAGTTCGCCGATCTCTTCATGGCGCTGGCCGACTGATGGCAAGGTTATCGAGAACTTTAGTGGTGCCGAAGGTGGCAATAAAGGTATTGATATTGCAGGCAGTAAAGGACAGGCTATTGTCGCGACCGCAGATGGGCGCGTCGTCTATGCCGGTAACGCACTGCGCGGTTACGGTAATCTTATTATCATCAAACACAACGATGATTACCTGAGCGCCTACGCACATAACGATACGATGCTGGTAAAAGAGCAACAAGATATCAAGGCGGGGCAGAAAATCGCTACCATGGGTAGCACAGGTACAAGTTCTACACGTTTGCATTTTGAAATTCGTTACAAGGGGAAATCCGTCAACCCGCTGCAGTATTTACCGCAGCGATAATTTGGCAAAGTACGGATAAGCTCAGTATCGCTAAAAGAGGCGCCAGGGCGGCCAGAATGCCTGCTTTACCGGGGCAGAAAAGGTTCTCGTCCGGGCGTCTTTTAAGTGATGTTTAGCGGAAGGTGCTTTGCTCAGGGATCACGGGTAGGAGCCATCTTTATGAGTCAGAATACGCTGAAAGTTCATGATTTAAATGAAGACGCGGAATTTGATGAGAACGGAGTCGAGGTTTTTGATGAGAAAGCCTTAGTTGAAGAGGAACCCAGTGATAGCGATCTGGCTGAGGAAGAGCTTCTTTCGCAGGGAGCAACCCAACGGGTGCTCGATGCGACGCAGCTTTATCTTGGAGAGATTGGTTATTCCCCACTGCTGACGGCCGAAGAAGAGGTTTATTTTGCGCGTCGCGCGCTGCGTGGTGACGTTGCGTCACGCCGCCGGATGATCGAAAGTAACCTGCGTCTGGTCGTCAAGATAGCCCGCCGTTACGGCAATCGCGGTCTGGCTCTGCTGGATCTGATTGAAGAAGGTAACCTGGGGCTGATTCGCGCAGTTGAGAAGTTTGACCCGGAACGTGGGTTCCGTTTTTCGACTTACGCGACCTGGTGGATTCGCCAAACGATTGAACGGGCGATCATGAACCAAACCCGTACCATTCGTTTACCTATCCATATCGTCAAAGAGCTGAACGTTTATCTGCGTACCGCACGCGAGTTGTCCCATAAGCTGGACCACGAGCCAAGCGCGGAAGAGATAGCCGAACAGCTGGATAAGCCAGTTGATGACGTGAGCCGCATGCTGCGTCTGAACGAGCGCATTACCTCGGTGGATACACCGCTGGGCGGCGACTCGGAAAAAGCGCTGCTGGATATTCTGGCCGATGAAAAAGACAACGGCCCGGAAGACACCACGCAGGACGATGACATGAAACAAAGCATCGTCAAATGGCTGTTCGAACTGAACGCCAAGCAGCGTGAAGTGCTGGCTCGTCGCTTTGGTCTGCTCGGCTATGAAGCCGCGACGCTTGAGGATGTGGGCCGCGAAATTGGCCTGACCCGCGAACGCGTGCGTCAGATCCAGGTAGAAGGTCTCCGCCGTCTGCGGGAGATCCTGCAAAGCCAGGGGCTGAACATCGAAGCGCTGTTCCGCGAGTAAGACACCTTTCTTAAAAAAGCTCAATCGTTTGATTGGGCCTTTTTCTTTTTTGGGCCTCCGTCGCTTACGCGATCGCCGTCTCGTGGAGGTGCCGCCAGATGATTTTCTCTTCCTGCAGACGGAAAAGAACCGTCGACCAGCGCGCGGTTTCCGCTTTACTGGGGAGCGCGTGTATTTCCCGGTAGCTCACCGCTGCGCCATCGCGCCATTCGGCAAGTATGACGGCACTATCGACGACAATCTTTAAGCCCGGACGGCTCGCGCGAGCCCCGTGAAAAAAGGCGCTGACCGCCTGATGATCCATGCGCATACCGTTTATCGGGATCATGGTAAAGTCCGGGCTAAAGCGACGCATCAGCGCGTCGGCGCTCCCTTCACCCTGATTCAGCCAGTTTTCTATAGCCACGTGGGTCGCAATAACTTCCGCAATATAGCGATTCATTTGTTCTCCATTTTACCGTGCAGGCGCATGATTATCGCCCGGTTATCGAAGGTAAGGCAGCCCAGCAGCGGCGCCAGGGTCAACGCGGCGGCGGCGATAAATACGCCACGCCACGCCTGCGGCGTTGGCCAGTAAAGCAAAAAGGCGCTCAGTAAGGCTGCCAGTAGCGCAGATCCCATCAGGAAACTGAGCTGGCGGTTAAGATTCCACAGCGCGCTGGCGTCCGGCATATCGCCGTTTGCCACATTCAGAAACGCGCTGCTCTGGGCCGTACTGCTGCACAGGCTGCCGCCTGCGCCCATGAATATAAATGCCGCGATTAGCATACTGCTGGCGGTATGGGCATTGACGCCAGCCAGGGTGACGATCCCGACTGCCTGGAGAAGGCAGCCTACCGCGATAAGCGGGCGAGGGCCGAGACGATTGAAATAGCGGCCGGTCGTCGCGATCGCCACAAACGAGGCCAGCGACCACGGAAGCATCAGGGCGCCGATGGCGGAGGGCGACATCCCCGTCACGCTTTGTAAATAAAACATCCCGACGACATTGATGCCAATAAAAGTCCCCGGCACGCAGAGATAGACCAGCATTGAAAAGCGCAGCAGCGGATCGCGCAGTAGTGAGAGACGCAGGAGTCCCCCCGGCCGCGCGACGCGTCTCTCATCCTTAATCCACAGCGCTGCCAGTCCGAACGTCAGCAGCGCGATCGGCAGGCTGGCAAAGAAAACCCAGCGCCAGCTGAGCGATTGCACCAGCACCCCGCCGATCGCCGGCGAGCACGCCGGCGCCAGCAGCCCGACCAGCATCACCGCGGCGGAAAGTTTCGCCCGCTCGTGAGGCCTGAACTGTTGCCAGGTTAGCGACTGGCCTGGCGGGATCAATAGTCCGCCGCCCATCCCCTGCAGGGCGCGCCACATGACAAGGCTGGTCAACGAGTCGGCCATTCCTGCGGCCAGAGCCCCAATGCTAAATATGCTGAGCGAAAGCAGGAATACCCGCCGGGTACCAAACTGCTGGCTGAGCCAGGCGCTAAACGGCAGTACCAGCGTGAGCCCGGCAATATAGCCATTGCTGACCCACGCCAGTTCGCCCACCGACGCGTGCAGCGTCCGGCCCATCGCCGGAAAGGCGACGCTGGCGATGAACATATTGATTAAGTCGAGAAAGAAACCCAGCAGAAAAACGGTTGCGACCTTGCTGCGATACGTCATTGATTAAACCCCCCGTGAAGGCCGCTACTGTAAACCTCAGCGTCAGGGCGAATAAACACGACATTCGGAGATATACTGTCTGAAATTTTTTGACAATTGGCGGCGCGATGCTGAACCTGCAGCGGATGAACATATTTGTAGCGGTGGTCGATAGCGGAAGTTTTACCGCGGCGGCGACGGCGCTGGGGCAGACCAAGGCGGTGGTGAGTTTCAACATTCGCCAGCTGGAGAGCGAGCTGGGGGTTACGCTGCTGTTGCGATCGACCCGTCGGCTGACGCTGACGGAAGCCGGTTCGCTCTTCTATCATCGCGGGGTCGCGCTGCTGAAAGCGGCGGAAAACCTGCAGGACGACGTCCGGGGCAGCCACGTGGGGTTGAGCGGTGAACTGCGGATCACAACGACGCCAGAATATGGCGCGCAGGTGATTATCCCGGCGCTGGCGGAGTTTAGCCAGCGGCATCCAGCGCTCCGCGTGCGCCATGTTTCTTCTTCTCTCCACGCGGATTTAATCTCCGAACGGTTTGACGTGGCGATTCGCCTCGGGACGCTGGCGGATTCGCGCTACCGCGCGGCGCTGATATCGCGTTTTGCCATCGTCCCGGTTGCTGCCCCATCATGGCTGGCGCAGCATCCTGTAAAGACGCTTGAGGAGCTGGCCCACGCGGCGTGGATTATTCATGAACGTCTGACCGCGCCGCTCCGCTGGCCGCTTACCGGGCCCGATGAGGAGAGCATCGCCTTCGAGATTAAACAGGCGCCGCGGCTGTCGGCAGATAGCGCCAGCGCGCTGATGGCCTTTGCGCTGGCGGGCAGCGGCATCGCGCTGCTGCCCGAATGGCTGGTGGCCGCTGCGCTGGCAGACAGCGCGCTGGTGAAGGTGATGCCGGCGTTTAGCTTTCCGCGCCAGGGGGTGTACGCGGTTTACCCGGACGCGCAGCACGTTCCCGTCAGGGTCCGGGCGTTTATTGATTTTCTCCGCGAGCGCCTGGGTTAATTGGGTTCTCGCGCTATCAGCTTGTGGATGATTTGCGAAAACTGCTGGCGCTCTTCATCGTTCAGCCGACCTAAAAATTCTTCATCAACGGCGTTACCCAGCGGCATTGAGCTTGCCAGTAGCGCTTCGCCTTCTGCGGTTAAATAGACAAACCGACGGCGTTTGTCCGCCGGATCGTGTTCGCGACGAACCAGACCGCGGCTCTCCATTCGGCTCAGCATCTCCGCCAGCGTCGCTTTCGTGCTGACCGCCGCTTCCGTTAGCGTCACCTGTTCAATGCCGGGATGTTCGGCAATGGAACGCATCACCGCATACTGCGGTTTGGTGAGGTCCGGCAGTTCAAGCTGCCAGCGGGCGGTGTGCTGCTGAAAAAGCTGGCGTAGCAGGTGAAACGCCTCGTTTTTTAACTCCATGACAACTCCGTAATCAAACCGTCGGTTCTATGATAGCCGTTCGGGAGGCGTTTTAGCATTTTTCCTGTTTTGATGAAAAATGCGGCCGTGTACGAACGCACTTGCACGAAAAGCTCATCAAGCGTAGTTTTAATAAAAATGTTCGTATACGAACAATTATGAGGCGATGATGAAGCTAATTGTAGGGATGACCGGAGCGACGGGTGCTCCGCTGGGCGTGGCGCTGCTCAAAGCGCTTCGAGAGATGCCGGAAGTGGAAACGCATCTGGTGATGTCAAAGTGGGCCAAAACCACCATTGAGCTGGAAACGCCTTACAGCGCCCGTGAAGTGGCTGCGCTGGCCGATTTCTCGCACAGTCCGGCGGACCAGGCCGCCGTCATCTCATCGGGTTCGTTTCGTACCGACGGCATGATCGTTATCCCCTGCAGTATGAAAACGCTGGCGGGTATCCGTGCCGGTTATGCCGAGGGGCTGGTGGGGCGGGCCGCGGACGTGGTGCTGAAAGAGGGGCGTAAGCTGGTGCTGGTGCCGCGTGAAATGCCGTTGAGCACGATCCATCTGGAAAACATGCTGGCCCTGTCAGGCATGGGTGTGGCGATGGTGCCGCCCATGCCCGCTTATTACAACCATCCCAAAACCATTGAGGACGTCACTGACCACGTTGTCACGCGGGTGCTGGATCAGTTCGGTCTGGAGTATCACAAAGCGCGCCGCTGGAGCGGGTTGCGGGCGGTAGAGAATGTATCACAGGAGAATGAATAATGGCTTTTGATGATTTGCGCAGCTTTTTGCAGGCGCTGGACGACCAGGGGCAACTGCTGAAAATTAGCGAAGAAGTGAACGCGGAGCCGGATCTGGCCGCGGCGGCAAACGCGACCGGGCGCATCGGCGATGGCGCTCCCGCGCTGTGGTTTGACAATATTCGCGGTTTTACCGATGCGCGCGTGGCAATGAACACCATCGGTTCCTGGCAGAACCACGCTATCTCGCTGGGGCTGCCGCCGAATACGCCGGTGAAAAATCAGATCGACGAATTTATTCGTCGTTGGGATAAATTTCCGGTGACGCCGGAGCGGCGGGCAAACCCGGCGTGGGCGGAAAATACCGTCGACGGCGAGGCGATTAATCTGTTCGATATTCTGCCCCTGTTCCGTCTCAATGACGGCGACGGCGGCTTTTATCTCGACAAAGCCTGCGTGGTTTCTCGCGATCCTCTCGACCCGGACAATTTTGGTAAGCAAAACGTCGGCATTTACCGTATGGAGGTGAAGGGCAAACGTAAACTCGGCCTGCAGCCGGTACCTATGCACGATATCGCTCTGCATCTGCACAAAGCGGAAGAGCGCGGTGAAGACCTGCCGATCGCCATTACCCTGGGTAACGATCCGATTATCACCCTGATGGGCGCCACGCCGCTGAAATACGATCAGTCGGAATATGAGATGGCCGGCGCGCTGCGTGAAAGCCCGTACCCAATCGCCACCGCGCCGCTGACCGGCTTCGACGTACCGTGGGGGTCAGAGGTGATCCTCGAAGGGGTGATTGAAAGCCGCAAGCGCGAAATTGAAGGCCCGTTCGGCGAATTTACCGGCCACTACTCGGGCGGCCGTAATATGACGGTGGTGCGTATCGATAAGGTTTCCTACCGCAGCAAGCCGATTTTCGAGTCCCTCTATCTCGGTATGCCGTGGACCGAGATCGACTACCTGATGGGCCCGGCCACCTGCGTACCGCTGTATCAGCAGCTGAAGGCCGAGTTCCCGGAGGTGCAGGCCGTCAACGCGATGTACACCCACGGCCTGCTGGCGATTATCTCCACCAAAAAACGCTACGGCGGCTTTGCCCGCGCGGTGGGTCTGCGGGCGATGACCACGCCGCACGGCCTGGGCTACGTGAAGATGGTGATCATGGTTGATGAAGACGTCGACCCGTTCAACCTGCCGCAGGTGATGTGGGCGCTGTCGTCGAAGGTCAACCCGGCGGGTGACCTGGTGCAGTTGCCGAATATGTCGGTCCTGGAGCTTGATCCAGGCTCCAGCCCGGCGGGGATCACCGACAAACTGATTATCGACGCCACCACGCCGGTTGCGCCCGATCTGCGCGGCCACTACAGCCAGCCGGTACAGGATCTTCCTGAAACCAAAGCCTGGGCTGAAAAACTGACCGCCATGCTGGCCAACCGTAAATAAGGAGAAGAAGATGATTTGTCCACGCTGCGCCGATGAACATATTGAAGTGCTGGCAACATCGCCGGTAAAAGATGTCTGGACGGTATTCCAGTGCCAGCACTGTTTCTACACCTGGCGGAATACTGAACCGCTACGCCGCACCAGCCGGGAACATTATCCGGAAGCGTTCCGCATGACCCAAAAGGATATCGATGACGCGCCAATGGTGCCGCATATTCCGCCGCTGCTGGCGGAAGATAAACGCTAAAATCAACGGGGTCCGCTTAGTCGGGCCTTTTTATATTTAGTTAATCAATGCAAAATATTTATTAATTAAATTTTCAAATTGCATAAAAGGTTAATAGAGCAGATACGTTTGCGAGCCATCTTCCAGTTTATAATAAAATCAACGGGTTTGATAAATTACCGATAAGCTTCGCGGCCGGGAAAATATAGAATAGCGGCGGGTGCTTGAGGCTATCTGGCTTTGAGCATTGACAAGGATTCAGATAGACGAAAGCCCCAGGAGATATTTCTATCAACTGAGGCTGACGAATGAACCTGAACAATTCAGATGTTAGTCTCTTCTTTGCAGGGAGGCAAGACATGCTAACAAAATATGCCCTTGTGGCAATCGTCGTACTGTGTATTACGGTACTGGGATTTACGCTTTTGGTGCGCAGCTCGCTGTGCGAACTCAGTATTAAAGAGCGTAGTATGGAGTTTAAAGCTGTTCTCGCTTACGAATCGAAGAAATAGCATCAGCGCGGGGGGCAACCCCGCGTATTGGTTGTCAGGATGCATCCTCTCGCACCCAGTTTGCATTTGTTAAAACGGCAGCACCGCAGGGCGCTGCCGTTTTTTCACGTTAAACGAGAACTACACCAGGCTCTTCAGGCGATAGATCCACTCCAGCGCCTGGCGCGGAGTCAGCGAATCCGGGTCAAGATTCTCCAGCGCTTCAACCGCGGGCGAGGTCTCTTCCGGAGCGGAAAGCAGCGACATCTGGGTACCGTCCACCTGCGTGGCGGCAGCGCTCGGCGCAATGCTTTCCAGCTCGCGCAGCTTCTGCCGCGCGCGTTTAATCACCTCTTTCGGCACACCGGCCAGCGCGGCAACCGCCAGACCGTAGCTCTTACTGGCCGCGCCATCCTGCACGCTGTGCATGAAGGCGATGGTGTCGCCGTGCTCCAGAGCATCAAGATGGACGTTGGCCACGCCTGCCATTTTCTCCGGCAGCTGGGTCAGCTCGAAGTAGTGGGTGGCAAACAAGGTCAGGGCCTTAATCTTGTTCGCCAGATTTTCCGCGCAGGCCCACGCCAGCGACAGGCCATCGTAGGTCGAGGTGCCACGACCGATTTCATCCATCAGCACCAGGCTATGCTCGGTGGCGTTATGCAGAATATTGGCGGTTTCGGTCATCTCTACCATAAAGGTTGAGCGGCCGCTGGCCAGGTCATCCGCCGCGCCGACGCGGGTGAAAATACGATCGATGGGGCCGATGTCGACTTTTTCCGCCGGAACGTAGCTGCCGATATACGCCAGCAGGGCGATCAGCGCGGTCTGACGCATATAGGTACTTTTACCGCCCATATTCGGGCCGGTGATAATCAGCATTCTCCGCTGCGGGGCGAGGTGCAGCGGGTTAGCGATGAACGGCTCTTTCAGAACCTGCTCAACCACCGGATGGCGGCCTTCGCTGATACGAATACCCGGCTTATCGCTAAAGGTCGGGCAGCAGTAGTTGAGGGTCTCCGCGCGCTCGGCGAGGTTCACCAGCACATCGAGCTCCGCCAGCGCGCTGGCGCTCTGCTGCAGGTCGCCAAGATGCGGCAGCAGCATATCGAAAAGTTCATCGTACAGCTGCTTTTCCAGCGCCAGCGCCTTCCCTTTGGAGGTCAGCACTTTGTCTTCATACTCCTTCAGCTCAGGAATAATATAGCGCTCGGCGTTCTTGAGGGTCTGGCGACGGACGTAGTGGATCGGCGCATGCTGGCTCTGACCGCGGCTAATCTGGATGTAGTAGCCGTGGACGGCGTTGTAGCCTACCTTCAGCGTGTCCAGCCCCAGACGCTCGCGCTCGCGAACTTCCAGTCTGTCGAGGTAATCGGTCGCGCCATCGGCCAGGCCGCGCCACTCATCGAGTTCCGCGTTATAGCCGGGGGCGATAACGCCGCCGTCGCGAACCAGTACCGGCGGCGCATCGATAATCGCCCGTTCCAGCAGTTCACGCAGCTCGCTAAATTCCCCCATCTTTTCCCGGAGCCGCTGTACTGGCGCACAGTCGACGTCCCCCAGCATCGCGCGCAGTGCCGGCAGCTGCTGGAAAGCGTGACGCATACGCGCTAAATCGCGAGGACGGGCGGTGCGAAGCGCCAGGCGCGCCAGAATACGTTCGAGGTCGCCGACCTGGCGCAGTACCGGCTGCAGCTCGGTGTAATGTTCCTGCAGCGCGCCGATGGTCTGCTGGCGCTCTACCAGCACGGCGGTGTCGCGCGCCGGCATATGCAGCCAGCGCTTAAGCATACGGCTGCCCATGGGGGTCACGGTGCAGTCGAGCACCGAGGCCAGCGTATTATCAAAGCCGCCGGCCAGGTTCTGGGTGATCTCCAGATTGCGGCGGGTGGCCGCATCCATAATGATGCTGTCCTGCTGGCGCTCCATCGTGATGGAGCGGATATGCGGCAATGACGTGCGCTGGGTGTCTTTGACGTACTGCAGCAGGCAGCCGGCGGCGCACAGGCCGCGCGGGGCGTTTTCAACGCCGAAACCAACCAGATCGCGCGTACCGAACTGGAGATTGAGCTGCTGGCGCGCGGTGTCGATTTCAAATTCCCACAGCGGACGGCGGCGCAGGCCGCGGCGGCCCTCAATCAGCGACGACTCGGCAAAATCCTCCGCGTACAGCAGCTCGGCGGGGTTGGTGCGCTGGAGCTCCGCCGCCATCGTTTCGCGGTCAGCGGGTTCGCTCAGGCGAAAACGTCCGGAGCTGATATCGAGGGTGGCGTAGCCAAAACCTTTACTATCCTGCCAGATGGCGGCCAGCAGATTGTCCTGGCGTTCCTGCAGCAGCGCTTCATCGCTGATGGTACCCGGGGTCACAATGCGGACGACTTTGCGTTCAACCGGCCCTTTGGTGGTTGCCGGATCGCCAATCTGTTCGCAAATGGCCACCGACTCGCCCTGATTAACCAGCTTAGCCAGATAGTTCTCAACCGCGTGATGGGGGATCCCGGCCATCGGAATCGGTTCGCCCGCGGAAGCGCCGCGCTTCGTCAGCGAGATATCCAGCAGCTGCGATGCGCGTTTCGCATCGTCATAGAACAGTTCGTAAAAATCACCCATCCGGTAAAACAGCAGAATCTCCGGGTGCTGGGCTTTCAGCTTGAGATACTGCTGCATCATTGGTGTATGGCTAGAGAAGTCCTTGTCAATGTCTTCATTCATATTGATTTTACTCATTTTTTAATTCTTTCAGGTGCTCATGTGGCCCCAGGTAAATCCCCTTTAAACCCACATAAACCCATAAATTTGTAGCTCACTTGTAGCCTAGAATGTGATAGGTTACCTTCTAATCATTCTTGGGCTACAAATAGTGGTGATACTTTGAAAACAACTCTCAGTCAGACTTTTATTATCAATAAGTTAAGCATTGGTGTGAAGCCCACCCTTAACCATGCGGGAAAAGTCGTTTTCGAAGCAAACCCAGAGCAAAAACCTTACATAGTTTTTGATGACCACCGCGACTCACCAGTTGGCTTTGGTGTGAAGGTCAGTTTGACGAAAAAAACCTATGTGATCCAGCGAAGAGTAGCCTCGTCAGATCGTAATGTCAGTGAGGGTAAGAAGCCAAGCTCTGTCTTGAAAGTCAAGGTTGGAAATGTGTCTGATTTTCCAAGTATCGATCAAGCCCGTGAGGTAGCTCGGCAGTTGGTTCAGACAATGATCGCAACAAAGAGAAATCCCAACAAAATTAAGAGGGAACTCGATCTTGCCGAATTGACGGTGAGTGAAGCTTTTGCCCAATACAGAAGTCACTTACTTGGCAGAACCAGGCCTGCTAAACCCAACACCCTAAATGTATTGGACAAAGCAGAAAATCGATTAAAAGAGTGGCAAAACCTTCGAATCAAGGATCTCACTGGTAATGAAATCCTCCGTAAGTTTGACGAGATTGCTGCAAAAGCTAGAACAGCAGCAGAGCAGACTTTCCGGTGGGCCAATGTTGCTGTCAAACATGCGATTGAAATTGAGGCTGGAAATGCTCAGACACAACAGCGGCAACCTTCGTTGTCATACAACCCATTTTCTATCCTGAAAGTGCAGAAAAAGTTCAGGACTCGTTCTGAACTGGAAGACAGCTATCGTGCTAAAGGTGTTCGAAACCCCTTATCACCTAAGGATACATTAGGACGGTTTCTTACCGCATTACACAACAAGAGAAGCTTCAATCGTCTGGGGTGTGATTATCTGTTGTTGACCGTACTGACGGGGGCCAGAAAAGAAGAAACGGCTTCGTTGTGCTGGCGAGAGGCTCTGACAGAAGATGAAGCAAAAACGACCAGCTATATCGATCTCGAAAACCGGGTTATTCGCTTTTACGACACAAAAAACCGCAATGACCATGAATTGCCTATCTGCGATGCTACGAAGCGAATTCTGGAAGATCGACGAGATATCGTCAACGATACCGAAAAACAAGCAGATAAACGCAAATGGGTTTTTCCGGCTCGTTCGTCACGAAGCAAGGTCGGGCACTATTCAGACAGTAAAAGCTTACGCGAGTATATCTGTCAGGAAGCCGGAATAATGAAGTTAGGAATGCACGATCTGCGTAGGACCTTTGGCCGTGTTGCAGAAGAACTGACCTCGTATACAGTGGTGAAAAGATTGCTCAACCATCGCAATACCACCGATCCCACTGAAAGGTATGCAATGCCTGATAATGAACGAATTTATGGGGCACTTCAAAGGATTGAGCTTCATATGCTGATGACGGCACCAGGATTGTATAATACACTTTTGGCTTCGGCGAAATATCCACCATTACCAGTAAATTAGGAGAAGGGAATGAGTGCAATAGACACTTTAAGGGAATACGCCGAAGTATGGCATTTATTTGGTAATATGCCAGATGATGCAACTCTAAGTGCTGAAGTTTCGGCTCTTTATCTTGGTGTGAGTGTCAAAACTCTTGCTCGCTATCGCCAGAATGGTAATGGCCCAGCTTATATCCAGTACCAAGCAGAAGACAGCAAAGCACGGAATCAACGAGTAAATTATCTACTGGGTGATTTAAGGGCTTGGCGGGATAGTCATAAGGTAAGCAGTACAATGGAGGCTGCACAGGTCCGAGGATTGGCTTTTACTTGTTTGAATGATTTTACTAAGCCAGAACCGTTTTGGTCTATTGATAATAAAATTTACTCTCATGCCCTCACTATTTCTGACGAAATATTCAAGGAGCTATTAAATACAACTCGTGCAGAAGTTATCTGGATCTCTGTTGAAAAAGTTTTATCTGAGGACTGGCATAGTGCGAGGGAACGGCAGATATGGAATGATTTTTTTGTTATTTTTTTAAATGAGCTTGTGTTGACATCAAATTTGCTACAGGAAAAACATATAATTAATGATAAACTCTTAGAATAGAGATTTCATATTGATTCAAAGGGGGTGAAAAAGTGATGTTAATAAAAATCAATCATTTTAAAAATCGTCTCAACTGATTAACATGCAGATAATTACGATGATAGATAGTATATTAAGGTTTTGACTTTTTTAATGGTAGCATGGTTATTTTTATACTAAGTGAGTTTAATACATGATACTTGTACAAGGACATAAGTAACTTATGAAAAAAATAAATCAGTTGATAACCCCTTCTGTTGATGCGACAGATTATACATCACCAGATAAAAAAATGTTTTTTAAGGACTCATATCTTGCTACAAGTTTTTCTGAGAAAGCTTGCGATCCTAATTGCTATTATTTTGTCGGGGAGAAAGGGACTGGAAAAACAGCATTAGCATTTCATATACAAAATGATGAGCCTAAAAATATTAATGCGAAGTTATTGCCAATCTCTGATTCTCAGTACACTAGATTCATTAATTTAAAATCAGCAGGAAAGTTGTCATATACTGATTATCCCATCATATGGCGAGCAACTATTCTTTATCTTATCTGTAAGTTGATTATTCAAAAAAGAAAGAAATGGTATCATAAATTAACGTATAAATTTCACAAATTGGAAGCAGCAATAACATCTTATGATAAGGATGCACATATTCCTGAGCTTGAGTATGTTATTGAATTTGCTACTTCCTTAAGTGAAGGAGGTAAACTATCTGCAAACATACCGGAAGCATTAAAAATAGCATTTGAGTCAAGTGAAACTAATTCAATAAAAACAACTCAGACATCGATAAAAGCTTCATTATTGGAATGTGAAAAAATATTGAAAGATAGTTTATTTAGTTTGAAATTAAATAAGCAAATTGTATTATTTTTAGATGGAATAGATGCTAAGCCAAGCGGTATTGACTTTTCGGAATATCAGAAATGTATAACTGGGTTGGCAGATGCGGCTTGGAGTCTCAATAAGGACTTTTTTTCAAATATGCCAAACTCACCTCAAAAGCCAAGAGTAGTTCTCCTTTTGAGACCAGATGTTTTTGATTCACTAAATTTACATAATTCAAACTGTAAACTTTCAGATAATTCAGTTGTATTTGACTGGAGTACATCTAAACAAGGCTATAAAAATTCAGATCTTTATAAAATGTCTGACAAATATTTTATCTCACAAAATAATGACAATAGTGGCTGGGAGAGATATTTTCAAGAGGAAAGACCTGGCAGTAAAAATAGGTCGTATAGACGACTTCTTCGCATTTCATATCAAAGGCCGCGAGATGTATTTTCAGCAATAAAAATACTTATTGATATATATAAAAAAGATGGGAGAGGCTCATTAAACCATTTTTCATGGCAAGATTTTATCAGCCCTGAATTCACTAAAGTGTATTCTCAGTATCTTTTGGGAGAGGTCAAAAATTATGCTAATTACTATATATCAAATGCACAGTTTGATGTTTTGATTTCATTTTTTCAACTATTAGATGGCAATAGCAATTTTACTGAAGAAGAATTTAGAGAAGCTTTCAATACATTTAAAAATAGGCACGAAAATGAAATACAAGAGACATCAAGTATTACAAATGATTATAGTTCCTTTTTGCAGTTTTGGTATGATGTGAATGTAATTGGTTATAAGGAAAGAGTGGCAGAAGAAAATAATAATTTCTACCATTGGTCCTATCGTGAACGAAATGCACTCAATGTCATGCCGAAAATTAAAAAAGGGTGCATGTACATGATACATCCAGGTATAGCGAAAGCTATTGATATCGGTAAGCCTACTGTCCGAGAATAATATACTCTCTGGCTTAATAATTGAATTTGTAATATAGAATTCAATCGGATAATTTTACAAAATGGCTGACCTATCCTTGCTCCCATATGATGGGTCAGACCATATTAAATCAGGATTTTTATTTTGTTAGCATGGTAAATATTATAGAGATAAGTACTTTCGATAGGTGACAATAATATGGAATGCGAGATCTGATGATTGAGTGAATTTCAACGCAGTTTCTTATTATAACATGATTAGTAC
>OKEZ01000115.1_pt1 | contig 36197 bp, 49 predicted proteins | sample 1614431 | NCBI WGS metagenome assembly OKEZ01 (sample SAMN04436938, study PRJEB24849) | human gut metagenome | biome: human gut; feature: NICU; material: stool | host: Homo sapiens | place: USA: Saint Louis, MO | collected 2012-06-23
CCCAGGCTGAAAACCTAAACGACGATGCAGGTGGGACCGTGGTCCCAGGCTGAAAACCTAAACGACGATGCAGGTGGGACCGTGGTCCCAGAGAGAGTATTCAGGCCAGTTATTTTTTCTGGCCTGTGAGAAAGGAAATGAAGTAAAGGGAGATAACCGTAGACTAAAGCGTGTCCGCATCAGACTCCTAGTTTCTCAAGCTCCTTAAGAATGGCTTCTATTTTCTCTATACACTCCGCAGGAATGCGGGACCTATCCAGGTTAAGCACCATTTTATCGCCCTTGTACAATGCTGTTGCCCCTGGAGCAAACTGATGACGTGAGCTCAGATTAACTCTTGATGCGGAAGATTGTTTCAGTACGGATGTTAAAAGACTAATGACCTCTTCAGCTTCGAAGATTAGTCCCGCTTTCTTCTGATCGTGGAGAGTCTCAGCCTGCTGCTTCAGTAATTCTTCTTTATCTGCAAAAGCCTTCTGAAGGGCTTCACCTGACCGGGCAGACAGTTCTCCAGGATGTGCAAACAGGGCAACAACGGATTTAGGCAGTTTGGCCGTATTGATACAGCGGGTAATGATCTTACGAGAGATGTTTTCCGCATCGGCAAGTGCAGAAATATTTCCAGCAAACTCATTCTGCAGCCGGCTTGTATAACGCAGACCACGTTCATAAGCACTCGTCGGCCGATAATCGTTACCCAGTCGGGACAATGCTGCCATCTGCTCATCGTCCAGTTCACCAACCAGAATGCGATAATCACTTTCCGTCAGGATTGCGGCTTTACGGCGACGGCTGCCGTCTGCAATTTCAATGACATTGGAAACCCGGCGGCCGAAAGCTGGAGTCTGCTGACCAGTCAGTAAAAATGAAGGAATGAGATCATCCAGAGCATCCTCGGTAAGTAGTTCCTGATCGCGCTCATTGCCTGACCATACGCGTGAAGCGCTCTCAACAGAGTCTCCCCGGAGCACTTCAAGGGTAAATTTTACTTCCCGTCCACATACCGGAAGAGAGATGGCATTACCGCGGGCCATAGCACCCACGCGCGCAATTAATGAATCCACCATCGGCGCAGCCGGCGCCGGTGATGAGGTATCTTCAGTCGATTGAGTATGTGTGGTATGTCTTGGAATGACAGGGGCACGCTTCATTATCTAATCTCCCAGCGTGGTTTAATCAGACGATCAAAAATCTCATTGCAAACAGGCTCCCAGATAGAGAGGGCATTACGCCAGGCACCTGTTGAAGAACGTTGATCAATAGCCTGTTCAAAAACGGTTCTCATACGGATCTGACCTTTACCGACTTCATCCGTTTCGCGCACAACATTTTTAAGGACCATGCTTCCCCAGGCATCCCGAATTTGTTCTTCCATCCACGGGGACTGCGAGCCGTTATTATTACTGTATTTGGTAAGCAGAATACGGACATCTGGCTCGAAGCCTTTAAGATCCACGTTCTTAAGCAGGTCACGAAGCATATCGAAAAACTGCAGTGCGGAGGTGTAGTCGAACAGCTCTGCCGGAGTAGGGACAATCAATACATCAGCAGCGCATACAACATTTATCGTACCAATACCAAGGTTGGGTGCACTGTCGATAACAATCACGTCATAATCATGAGCGACCGTTTCAATGGCCAGACGGAGCATCAGGTGCGGGTCAGCAGGTAATTTGCCTTCGTCAAATTTCCCCATCAGCTCAGTTTCAATGCGGTGCAGTGCCAGACAGGACGGGATGATATCAAGGCCAGGCCAGCAGGTGGGCTTTATAGCGTAGCTGGCATCATCCTTTTCCCCAAGATAAAAGGGCAGGAGAGTGTCCTCAGCATGAATATGAAGATCGGGCACCCATCCGTGATACATAGAAGCCGTTCCCTGTGGGTCATTGCCTTCAACGAGAAGAACACGGAGTCCTTTCAGGGCTAGGTCCTGAGCCAGGTGAACAGAAACGGAGGTTTTGTAAACCCCCCCTTTATGAGCGGCAATCCCGATCACCGGAGGGAAAGCATCTTCTGCACGCCGCAGTCGGGTACCGAACACATCCCGCATATGATTGATTTGTTCGATAGTATAACCAACACGTTGTTCAACTCTACCACGGGTTTCCATATCAGGGTGAGGTAACCGGCCGGCTTTCTCTGCATCCCTGATTGCCTGAGAAGAAACGCCAACCAGATCCGCCGCTTCACCAATTCTCCAGCGGCGGGTGATCTTCCTTGCTTCCGGACTGTCGTCATTAAACTGCGCAATGGCGATAGCCTTCGTCATCTCATGTCCAGCAGTAATGCACTGGTTAAGTGTATCCATCAGTCCCATTCTGAGCATCCTTTAATCATCGCTTTGCATCATTTTATTAAATCTTGGAATTATTTGCAAAGCAACAATAAAATCGCAAAGTCATCTGAAAATTGCAAAGCTGGCTGTAATGAAAGCTGTAAACCGGGGAAGAGAGGCTCAATCACATACCGCAGTCAATATTTCTCACTGCCGCTCGCCGCAGTAAGCGATCTCACTCAGTGAGAACGCGGCGAGGAAGTGGAAAAGCACAGAGACTGCACAAAGCACGAACGCTACGATGCCGGATATTCTCCGGATTAGTCAATCTTCATGAAGTTGACTGTGATATGTGAAAAATTGACTATGGTATGAAACTAAAAGCCGAGGGCTGGTCAACAACAAAAGAAGATCTACATATCGCAGTCAATATTTAATGTTAAATCAGGGAGAGTTACTCATGCGGCATTCAGATTACCCTTGCAGAACCCTGAATGTGGTGGGGTAGATCTGGCTGGGGATTAACGTTATTCGTTGCTTCGATCCAGTAATTGATCCCAAAGAGATCATATTGAGATCCTAAAGAGATCCCCGGATCGCTGCAGCAGGCGCTGTAACTGGCCTGAACGTCATACTGGATCGACTGTGGAATGTAAAAAGTTGACTGCTGTATGCGAAATCTAATACTGTGATATGCAACGGTATTTACTGAGGTATGTATATCCGTTGACTGCGATACGTATAACGACATTCTTTTGTGGATAACCGTTGAGGATCAAGATGACGAGCGAAAATAACAGCTTACCTCTCAATCTTCAGGAAGTGGACAAGACAACCGGCGAAGTTGTTAAGCTGGATGTCAACAGTACCAGTACTGTGCAGCCGGTAGCGCTCATGAGGCTCGGTCTCTTCGTTCCAACCCTGAAATCAACCTCCAGGAGTAAGGCAAACCGTAAAAACGTCACAGATGCCACTGAGGAGCTCGTACAGCTGTCCATCGCCAAAAGCGAAGGGTACACCGACGTTAAGATCACCGGTTCGCGTCTTGATATGGACACGGATTTTAAAGTCTGGCTCGGGATCATTCGCTCGATGTCTGAGTATGGGGTAAAAAGTGACACCCTGGAACTGTCGTTCGTTGAATTCGTTAAGATGTGTGGATTTGACTCACGGCGCTCAAACAAGAAAATGCGGGATCGCATCAGCAATTCCCTGTTTAAACTCGCCTCGGTTACCCTGAAGTTCCAGAGCGAGACCAAAGGATGGACCACCCATCTGGTGCAGTCAGCCTATTATGATATCAACGAGGATATCGTGGAGATCAAGGCTGAACCCAAGCTCTTTGAGCTTTACCATATGGATAGGCGGGTCCTGCTTCGGCTGAAAGCCATTGACGCCCTGCAGCGGAAGGAATCTGCCCAGGCGCTGTATACCTACATCGAGAGCCTTCCCCAGAATCCCGCACCTATCTCCATGAAACGTATGCGGGACCGGCTGAATCTTACCTCAAATGTCTATACGCAGAACCACACGGTCCGAAAGGCTATGGAGCAACTTCGGGATATCGGCTATCTGGATTACACCGAGTTTAAACGTGGCCGGGCGACTTACTTTAGCGTTCATTATCGCAATCCCAAACTCATCAGCGGGACGGTGAAGGTGCCGCGCAAGGAGGAAGAAGAGAAGGCGCCGGAGCAGAATTATGACGAAGTCATCAAGGCACTGAAGGCTGCAGGCATCGATCCGCAGAAACTTGCTGAAGCGCTATCGGCGATGAAGCCGGAAAATTGACTGCGATATGCATTACCATGACTGCCGTATGCATACGCAATTAGTTATTGACTGTGAGGTGCATCACGCATACTACAGTCAATATTCGCTCTCCTTTCTGCAAGTAAAGATCGGACAATATTGACTGCGGTATGTCATTTATGGCCATAATATGCTGATATTGACTGCAGCATGCAAGTTTGACGAGGGTGTTACCCGACCAATTGAGAGCTCTCCACGTGGGTGCATCCCACAGTCAATATTTCAGTAAATCCCCGGTGCGCACTGAATGAAACCACTCAGCAGAGCGTTGATTACGGCATTGCCATGCAAGAGCTGCTAAAACCAGTCCTCCGAAGTTCGTTAATCCTGTCGTACCCTCAGCCAGCTTCGCACTGATATCTGCAATCATGAAGAGTAAACATGATGGCTGTCAGAAATGGCCCGGGACGCAGTCACCGACGATATACTGAATAACGACCTGGCTTACCCGGTTGGAAAGGCCCTCAGGTATATCCCCTGTAACCTGCTGATATCCGGATCGCAGTAAGTTTTATTGTCTGCGGTATGAAGATGTCAGCTGGTCACCAGAGGACCGGGGCTCCTTAATACGAATGATGTCATGGTGCAATGAGAAGGTGAGGGGACACTGATGCGGTATGAATATTTCTCTCCAGACCCGGACGGAATGATGCCCGGGTCATACTGAATAAGCGTAACGCTTCTGCGGCCGGCACGGTGAGAGACTCAGAAGCGACTGACTGACTCTGCCTCGTCTGGAATGCGTTTGTCTTTATCTCCTTCACTAAGTGGCAAAGCCCCGGCCGCCTGCCCGACAATCTCAGCCGGCCGCTGGCAGGGAGCGAAAGATCTCCGCGGCATCTCGACCGTCACCGGTAAAGGGAACGGCCAGGGTGGCAGCCATGTCCAGCGCAAATACCCGGGTATAGACTTCCATCGAGCTCGGATCCTTATGCCCGGCCAGCGCCTGGATGACCTTCCTGGGCTACCGGTGATAAAGCATGTGCATGATATAGCTGTGCCGGAAGGTATGCAGCGTCACGGCGATCGAAAAATGCACGCCGTCAGCTTCAGCCCGCTTCACCGCCTGTTTCAGCCAGTTGCGCATTGTCTCATCCGTGACCGGCCATAACGGCTCCCGCCGGCGGGGGCGGGTGGTGACCATCCAGCTTTCCATCTGACGCACAAAACTGCCATCCGTCAGCGGCACCAGGCGCACTTCATCTTTTGGCGGCCGCCCGCGGCGCGCCCGCACTTTCTCCGAAAGCACCCTAACGAAAGGGCGCAGACCATCCAGGTCGAAGGATTCCGGGGTGAGCGTCCGGGCTTCACCGACACGGCTCCCGGTATTCCACATGGTGGCGAACAACATGTGGTGACGCTGGTCCGGCATATACCAGAGGAGGGCGCTCACTTCCGGCGCCAGGAGGTAAGCCGGCGTGGCACCTGTTGAGGTGGCCATCCGCCGGAGTGCCACCGCGGTCGCAAAATCAACGCCCGGGGCGGATCGGCAGCAGGGAGACGCGATCTGGTGAATTCTGCAGGGGAATGATGCTGTTCATGAGTTATTTTTCACGTAGCGCACAACGGGTTTGGATACAGCTATTCTGGCCTGAAGCGGCTGATCCTGCCATGACAATAAATCGCAGCGCGCGGATCCTTTTGTTGTCTTATCCCACATTATTGCGGGTAAAATCAAATACGTAAAGGATCCTTTTTCAGCGTAGATCCACGCTGAAGCCAGTCACGACGCGAACTGAGGCGCGTTTTACGGTTTTTGGGAGAAATGGGGTAATGCCATGACAAACAGCTATGTTGACACTGGCATTAATGAAGACGAGAAACGGCTACCTTCCAGATGCGATCGGCAGGAATGATCTTTAACATGTTCCGTCTGTGGTTGTGTAAGGGCAGCCAGTACGGCAGTGACGACTGGCACCGCTTCTGCGGGCCAATAACCTGGCACCGAGCATGAACAAGCATGGCAACTGCCAGGATAATGCGGTGGCCGAATTGTTCTTCAGTTCACTGAAAAAATAACGCATTAGTAAGAGAATATACAAAAACCGGGATCTGGCCCGGGCGGATGTCTTCGATTACATTGAAGTGTTCTACAATCGGGCCCGGCGCCACAGTCACCCCGGCGGCGTCAGTCCGGAGGCCTTCGAACAGGCCTCGTCGTGAGGACAGAATTTGTCTACAGGCATGGGGTCAGTCCATAGTTACATCTAATGTATTCTATGAACCGAGCGTATTTTCCCCATTAAGAGAAGTATCTTTTTTTGAAATTCCCGTAAAGCGGGAATGATAAGATAGAAAAGTTACTTTTGTAGTTGAGCATTTGCATTAAGACGCATGCACGTTAGAACCGCGTCAGATGGAACCCCTGGATTTCGGGCCAGTATGACGGACAAGAGGAAAAGACCTAAGCGAAGGCAAGCGGCAGGATCAATACTAATTTTATGTATAAAATTAATGTCTCTCTCGTCTTTGTTAATAGCTACAACTCCCCCCTCCATCATTGCTGTGGATTTACCATCAAAAGTAACTTTTACGTTTTTGTAGACTTGCTTATTATGGTGCTTTGTTTTTTTATCTTTCAGAACAGCCTCATGAGTAAGGCGAAGAAACGCCATACACAAGGTGATCACTTCATCATCACTCAGCTTTGTTGAAAAGGCCTTTGGACCAGTCCAGTCAAAACTTCCCGGCTTCGATACTAAAGGCCCCGCAAGGATAAGATTCACACTGCCATTTTTCTCAGAAAAATTGAGCTCAAGTGCTGTCTTACCGGAATTAAATACCTTTTCATTTCGGTAAGGTTGATGCTGTGGTACATCGTTATTTATATTTTCCACCAAATATGTCCTTCATCTTCGTTGATTAAATTCTTCACCAGACCAATGTAGGTATACCATCCAGGTTGCTTCATCGCAAAAATATAAGCACTGGTCTCCAGCATTAGATAGTCTCCCGAGGGAGCACCAGGAGGAACCCCTGTAGAGCTAAGGCTTTTAGTGTGCTCCTTTTTAACTTGTAAGCGCACCCGTTTTAGTTCCACGCACTTTTTGAGATTTCCGGGGTTTCAGCCATCAGCCGGTATTCTTCCGGCGTCAGGTTATTCAGGGATTCGTGGGGGCGCTCGCCGTTATATGCAGCCACGCATAGTACCCGGCCCGGGCTACATTCAGTACCCGATACATCGTCATGACACCACATACAGTGCAGTGCTCATTGATAAAGCGGTACTTCAGTCGGGCTCCCTTGCAAAGTACCGCGCGGCCTTTTTCAGGATATCCCATTCTTCTTCGGTTCGTTTTAGCTGCGCCCGGAGTTTCAGGATCTCGCTTTTAGCTTCCAGTATACCCCGGGCATACTGCTCGCTGTTATCAGGTTTGATAGCCCGTAGCCACTTGTAGAGGCTGTGTGCAGAAACACCCAGACGGTCAGATACTTCGGCGACGGAATAACCGCATTCCGTTATTTGACGGACGGCATCTTCCTTAAATTCAGGTGTAAATCGTGGTGTGCCCATAGGCTCCTCCTTTGCTCACATTATAGGGCAGAATCATCTACCGGGGCGGGGTCAGTCCAGCATTAGTCGGCGTAATGGCTATTGTAGCCGTTGCATCTACCTGGTATCCAAAAGACCGTAAAATTAATTTTTATATTTTCCTGTTGAGTATAGTTACTTTTTTGGGACTGGTTGTTTTGGGATTCCTCTACTGGTTTATTGAAGGCTCAGTTTATGGGGCTATTGTCAGCTGCGTATGTATTAATTTTCCTTTGCATGACACGGCTCCGGTTGATTGTGTATCGCTATAACGTCAAGTCGAGTGTTAAACGAATTGTAGCTTCTGTTAAGGAGGGTAAAAGAGTTGCTTTCATTGCCCACCAAAATTTAGAGTTGAGGTATGTCGTGGTATCAATGTTCAGCTCAATGCTTCCAGAACAGTCTCGCGTGATACATGGTCCATTTGGTTTTGGCATGGATACTGAGATTGAATTCATTAAGAAGCGAAACAGTGCTGACGAAGGTTATCTCGTTATTTTTCTTAATCAGCTAGACTCTTACTCATGGTTAAAAATTATCGCGGGTGATTCACCTGAAAAAGCAATTGCGTACAATTTTGACTTCATTCCTGATCTGGAGAGTGAAAATGAAACTAAATGAGACGTCTGGCGCATGTGATGATGTGCATCTAAATACATTTGTCATCGACCCGGCAACAGCCCGACGTTTTGAGTGCGTTAAAGAGATGGTTCGTAAGCAGGGGTTCCATAATATCACGGAGCCAGAAATTATTGATGCTATATTTTCTGAAATAACAACAGCAGATGCTGCCGAAATTTTTATTGAGTACAAGTTAAAAACCACAAAATCTCTGCTTTCTACAGACTAGGGCTTTACAGAGCATTTTTTTATGTTTTCATATTCATAAATGAGAAAATGAGAACCAGTAAATTGAATATGATTTTAAAAGAAGAAATCGTTTTGGGCATCTACAGCTGGCTTCAAATGACTCCAGTCAGCATGCTGGTAAGGAACATAACCAGCGATCATGGAGGGGATTACGCAATCGTCCGCTTTACCGTCGATAGCCGGGGGGTTCAGATGGGGCCTAAGGCTCAGGGCCAGCTTCTCTGTTCATTCGGATTCAATGTTAAGGAATCCTGTGAGGCCGACACAAAAGACGGTCCAGCCCTCATAAAGGCAGAAATGATGAACGGCGTTATGCAGCTGGTACCGGAATGCATTGAGCTCACTGACAGCCAAACCCAGGCAATCAGGAAAGAGGTATCCGTGCTTAACAGGGTTTGTGCAATGCAACTCCAGGGGGGGCATGGGAATTCAAGGTCACTGTGGGAGAAAGAAATTCTTCCCCGGATGAAAGGCTGCAGACAACTACATTGAGGCAAGGCGATGAGCAAAGTGCATTGTATTAGTGGTATTACCTGGAAAAACTCCGATAGCGCGGCTTTCAAAGTATATGCCAGCATTGGTGCGGTATTAAGCCTTGGCCTGATCACTGCTACCGTAAGGAACTATGAAATTCTGCAACTGACTGTTCCGTATACCTGGTATGTCTTCTTCACTGTATTTTGGCTCTTGTTCCCGTCCTTTACGGTCTCTTTCCGTGAGCAGGAAGGGCGTTTATTCACCTCGATGGGCTTTTACGGGTTGAAACTGCTCACGCTCGACCGTCCTGTCTCCGATGGGTACTGGCTGGTCACAATGGAGAAAAATCGTTATCGCCTTGTCAGAGTATGCAGGGATGGGCGACGCCTGTCTGTATGGCTGACGTTTAAGTCTTTACCAGAGTTTGTTTAACGATTACCGTCGCACGTTCAGGAACACGATACGGGAGACGATATGAATACTGACTTTGCACATTACAACGAAGAGCAACTACGCAAACTCGGTGAGCTGCACAGTTTACTCGGTCATAGCGATATCGGATCATCTTACCTTGCCACGCTACCGGAGCCCCGTAGTGTGGAGGAGTTGAATCCTCCACAGGAAATCAATGTGACTCATTCGGTGCCCGACGTAGACACCCTGGTGGATATTTACCGGCAGCAGCGGGTTGATAAAGTCCATGTCAGGGATGAACATTATTCAACCAAAATTACCCGAAAATATCCCGGGTTTGTTGTGGTTAAAAATAATCATGACGAAGTGATGTCGCTGGTGGGTGAAATCAACCGGCTTCGCGACAAATTTGCTGATGCTGTAAAAGGTATCACTCATTACCAAGACTCACGGTCAGAAATTCTGCACCAGATTTACCCGTGGCTGGTGACTTTACAGGTGTCCCGCAATATCCGGATCGTTACCGAGAAAATTAGGTCCCTGGGGTTCACCTGGCAAATCCCTGTCATTCATAAATTCACCCGGCTGGAAACGGTAATAGACCGCCTACGCAGGGAGATAACTGAGCTTCAACCGGATATCAATCTGACAAAACAGGATGTAGAACGATTGAAACAGGAGCGGACCGAAGAAATCATGATGCTGTCGTTGTTGAATGATGAAGTGTGTAATGACGATGAATCTTCGAGAAAATTTCGGCTTATCCGGGAAAGTAACTTTCCTGCTGTTAACGTCAATATCCGGTACACCAGTCCTGATGATCCGAATGACGTTCATGGGCCGTACAAACTCAACTTCCGCGCGCCTTTACCTTTAATTTTGTTTAGTGAACCGGACCGATTTAATCCGTTAAAAAATTACGTAAAGGGTGAAAGGCAGAAGCGCGGCAGTTTTAATGAAAAATATCGTTCTGTCCTGCCCCGTATAGGGCTGGTGGAAGTCATCAAGGAGTCGAGAAGAGCCGGTTTCTAACCGGTGTTTGTGAAGCTGATCCGGCCAGGAGGTTATACAAAGTGGCCGTCAGCGGGGGAAACACTTTTCTGTCTGCAAAAGAACGTTTCCGCGTACAGGTCTGTTTCAAAAATGCCATAACACATCCAGATGAAGATCGGCTGCTGGCCGAGCTGTTGACTGTTCATCACTTCCTGGCTGACACCTCTATTTTATGGTACATGGAGCAAAAAACTTATGCTTGCTCCACGACCTGGGCCACCACGTCCACATGGCTACCTGATATCTATCAGCGTCAGGCCAGCACACCCAATGTGGTAAAGATTATCAAATTTATGCACGCCCGGTTTCCTGGCCTCAAAACGGTTGTAGAAACAAATGAGCAGGGCTATGAACAGGCGCTTACCAGTGTTGATTTTGAGATTCCTTACTGGCCAGTGCTGCCGAAATTTGACGCTGATATAGGAACGATACAAGTAACGATTAGCGGGATGATCCGTTACACAGAAACGATGAGCAATAAAAATTGTAAAAGCCCTCTCGACTTAATGATAAAAAGTTTTAAGTCAGGGTTAATCCCGATAGAGAAAATGCCGTTGAGCAAGACCGAAAGGCTTATGCCTCTGGATATGAAAGCCGTAGGTTTGATATTCACACACGCAACATGGCCGAGGTTTCGTTACATTTTTGTACCGGACGAGGCGGGAATAATGAAACTGGTTAACGTGGTCAAATTAAGATTAAAACCTCTGGATGAAAAATGACTTACGCGATTTTCTTGTTAGTAACTGCAGTTTGTGCATTCGGTTTAAATTATCTGACAAACAAAATATGTCCCGTCATGGTTGTGATTAATAAGAGTGGAGGCTCTAATGTACATGCCTTACGGTGTATCACATCGTTCCTCCTCCTTCTGGTAACACTCTGGCTTCCTGTCAAACCAGCCGTGATCAATCTGGCAGTAGAGTTTGCTGCACTGGTGAATTTTATTGCATCAGTCACTCTCTATACCGTTGCAAATTTAAGGGAGAAGCGGAGAGTAAAAAAAAAGAAAAGAAGAAAAAGCAGCTAAAAAAGGATAATCCATAATATCACCTATCATTTTCCTTCCTGAGACGCACCAGGACCAATTCGGGCACAGGGTAATGCACTTTCCCTGAGTCCTTCCTTATGCACGCGTAGAGAAGGATTTAGCACTCCTGATGACGATTTTCGCGATTACCTGTTTGATTTCGAAATTATTCAGAAGTCGGGCGCAATAATAGCCTTTGTTTTTAATATTTCATCCGGAGGTTTAATGAATAATAAAAGAACGATTACCACGCGAGAGCAGATTAAAATTAATGGAGAAATTCGTGAGAGAACAGCAACCCATATTGTTACAGGTGCTCATGGGTACGAAACCCTTTGCATAAGTGGTTATATTGTTGACACAAACGAGATGGGTGAGGTTATCCATAACAGCGAAAAATTAGCGGAAGATTTGTTACCTGTTACTTGTCCTACATGCAGGGTCATTTGGTATCACACGCATGAATTTACACTCGATGATTTTGACAGTCTTTCAGGTAAAGGGGATTTTGTTGTGACAGATTTGAAAGAACTGAATATCTGAAAAGTAAGTGACCAGCGCTCAGTAACATGTTGCTGAGTGCTGGTGTTTCTCTTAGTAAAATCTATATATCGTCCAGATGATTACGCATAAAGCTTACCATGGCTTTTTCACTGGCAAGATATCCACGGATATAACGGAAGACCATCTTTGGATCAGACCAGTTCCCCATCTCGGTAATCTTTTCCAGGGAGTACCCGGCCTTAAACAGCTCTATGGCTCCCCCCACACGCACACTGTGTCCTGTCCATGTCCGGTACCGCCCGGACTGTCGGTTACTGTCGCCGACCTTCCCGGCAATCCCCCAGAGGCGTGCAAATGCCTGGTTCAGTGAATTAGAGGACAGCATACCAACATCTTCCCGTGATACCTTTGATTCATTCTGTAGCTGCGTCAGTAACCCCTGACTGAATCCTGCTTTGACCAGCATCCTGTCTATGGATTTACCCCGTGATAGCTTACTGCTGGTGGGTGGGAAATATCGGTTTGTATGGATGTTCACAGGCTGAAAAAGAAAACGGTGCCCGAAGGTTTCAGTATCGGTGTATTCCACCGTCTCAATCAACCGTCTGACATGCTGACTGCATTGTGGTGAGAGCTGAAATGCCAGGTTACTTGAGAGGCTTGTCTTGGTCCGCATGACGTCCAGAAGGTAACAGGACGTGTCATTTTGCCATTTCAGGTCGCCGGTTTTAATCCTTCGAATTTCCACGTTACGCAGCAGGGTTTCAAACCCAACCCATATCATTGCAAGGTCGCGTATGTCTCTCAGGTCGTCGCTTTTATGCAGTGACCGGCGAAGAATATTGAGATCGGATATAAGAAATGGAAGGGCCTGACCGGTGACGATTTTTTTCTCATTCTCCCCCGCCCGCCATACCTGAACCAGTGCTTTGATCAGAACGTTGCGGAAGTCTGGAAAACCCAGGCTGCTGTTTACGCTTGAAAGGCATGCAATAAAATGAGAAATGGTCGCCATTTTAACGGAACCATTCAGCCCATTAATATAGCGCTCGACATCAACTGCTGTAACGGGGAAGGGGGGCTGACCGTGCCTGGCGCACCATGCAGACCAGACACTTGTGACTCTTAACTGACTTCTTGCCGTATTGTAACGGCGAAACCGTAACAGCTTGAGTGCTTCAAGAGCGCTCATGTCATCGGTTCGTGCAATCGCAACCAGCTTAGTTTTATCTGTCATGGGAAGATCTCATGTCTTATCAATGGCACTGTTTTTATAACCAGTATAGTAACATTGTTTTTTTTCAAATCTAGGGAGAATGGGAAATTAATCAAGATGATTCTCTTGCCTGTCTGTGGTACTTCGTTTAATGTTATTCGATAATAGCCATTGTTTTTGGACATGCCCCGGAGCGTTGTTGTTGAAAAGCCTAAATGTGCACAGTAGCCTGAGAGAAACCTATCTCCTGAAGTTCAGGAAGTGCAGCACGGCAGAAACTCTCGATAAAGTTTTTGAACGTATCCTGGATAAATTAAATGATGAAGGAGGGGATATAAATAAGATAACCAGCTTGAATGGAGCGTATGATCACCGCAGAGCTGAGATCTACATGAAAAAAATCTATGACAAAATACCTGCCTCTGTGTGGCATCTCATCCCCGATGAGATCTGAATAATGTAAATAAGGCACTGTTATTCCATGTTTGATAGAAGCGAATAATGTAGAATCCTTTATTCGTTTTTAACGAGGAATATTCATGCGACGTAATTCACAAAAATGGATACCATTTGGATTCGATACGGTTTCAAATAAAATTGTTGATATCGCCAGCGTTGAGAATGGCCTTTCATGCAACTGTGTCTGTCTCATTTGTGGAACATCCTTGATTGCAAAACAAGGTAAAAACCAAAAATGGCATTTTAGCCACAGCACAGAAGTAAAAGGGGTTTGTAGTGAGTTCACACTACAACATATAAAAAAATACATAAAGGTTAAAATACAGGAAAAAAATACCTTGCTCTTCCTCATCTTCTGCAAGGTAAGGAGTAAGGGATCGTTAACCTCAAAAATCTCGCTGGTGGTGGGATTGTTTGTGGCCTAAATGCTGACCTCATAGGGTTATGTAACGATACGACAATCGGGATATTCGTTAATGATACGTCGGAGGATATCCAGCCAAATCCAGACCTTTTAGCTCAAACAGGCCAGCTGGCGCTAAATAGCTGCGCCTAATACCGCTACACTTTTGCCTGACTATGTTTTCCTCCGGGGAATGGGCTGGAGGTTTCCATAAAATGGCGGACCTTTTTCAGTAACTGCCACATTGAGCGGCACTGATGATTACGGGTTATCGTGTCATGAAGTGCCTGCCATAGCCGTTCCACATGATTCACCCACGGCGAGTAAACCGGCTGGTAAATTACCCTGAACTTGGGATTTGCTTTCAACCAGCGCTGTGTTTCGCGGCTTTTATGGATAATGTAGTTATCAACGATCAGCGTGATTGTTTTCGCCCACCGGTAAGTGGCTTTCAGGTGCTTCAGCAGAGCGATAAACAGCGCTGAACTTTTGCTGTTGCCGCCCACGTAGCTGACTTTACTCGTGCCACTGTGCAGTGCGCCGGCCAGATAGTATTTTTCGTTCTGCCCCGGCGTCACTACCCGTTTCTGCTGTCCGCGCAACTGCCAGTCCGCACCGATTTTAGGATTAAGGTGGATATCCACTTCATCTTCATAAAATACCGGATGCTCTGCGCTGCATTCATCCAGCGCTTTGTGGATTACCGCCATCTTTTCATCTTTATGTGGGTCACGGATACGCAGAGTTGGCGCGGCCCTGCGCCATACAAGCCCCGCAGATGGCAACCAGCGGCGAACGGTTCCTGCATGTAACTGGCAACCGGTTATCTCATTGATTTTTATTGCCAGTAATTCGGTGCTCCAGCGTGAACGTTGATAACCAAAATCGCCGGGAGAATGCTTTATCAGCTCACGTAACAGGGTGCAGATATGTTCAAAAGGCCAGCGTCGGGAGCGCCCTGCGGGTAAGGATTTCAGGCCTTCAATACCTGAGTGCGTAAACCAGTTAATCCAGCGACCAACGGATGAACGGGCACAACAGAGAGTTCTGGCAACATCGCTGACCCGTTCACCCCGATGAAGCATCAGCATGGCCGTGAGTCTGCGGGCATGATTTTTATCGCGCGTTTTATGAATAGCTTTCTGCATCAGGCGTCGTTCGCCACGGGGTATTGGTGCTATGATCGGCATCGCTCAGTCCGGTTGGTGGTTTTGGTTGGTTTGGCGATTGATCAGATCGCACAATCCGGGCTGAGTTCCCTTTCAGTGATCTACTATTCCGCGCAGCTATTTAGCAACGAGCTGGGGTAGGGTAATAAACCCATTACTCCGGTGAATACAGCTTCAGCGAAAAATCACTCCATCGCGACCATCACCCCTTCCCCCAGCTCCACCATCAACTCTTTATGCTTCTCGATTGGCGGCAGGGCGCAGTTGCTCGATACTCCCCGGATGCCGAAAACAGCGATCCTGACGCGACCAAGATCTTCAGCCGGCACAACTGCTTCGCGACGCAAACCATATCCACCTGCTCCGGTAGCTCGAACCATAACATAAAGCAGCCTTTCGGGCGGCTAACACAGATGCCGCAGGGGAAAAACTCCTGCAGCCAGCAGGCGTAGATCTCCATATTACGCTGATAGATCTGCAGCATCCGCCGTACCTGGCGGTGGTAATGGCCTTCGCAAAAAATTACAGACCGCCTGCTGGGTTGAAGGGATGGTACTGGGGCATTAAGCCCCCAGACAGCGCGTGCATTGCGGGTCAGCTCGCGCTGGTATTGCCGGGCCTCAACCTGAATGCTGGCAGCGAAGAACGGGTGACAACCACTCAGCAGGCTAAGCAGGATGAGAGACTGCGCGAGTCGGATCATCGTTAGAGCCCCATCGTCACGCCGAAGCAGATCGCCGCGACAATCGGTGCACATCGCAGCAGAACGGCGGCAAATCAGCTCATAGCCCGTTGCAACGGGGTATTCAGGCTCATTGCGGCTCACTGGCACCGGCTTGCCGAGGTTCTCTTTCCAATCTTCTATCAGATAGCTCCCCGGGCTGGCGTAAGGAAACAGTGCTCGATCAGGGTGGTAGCCGAGAATGGCAGCTATGGAAACCAGAGACAGCTTGTATAGCGTGATGCCGAGCTGTTCGGGCGAAATGGAGGCGATAGCGGCCAGCAGCGCAACGGCAAGAATAATCCTGTTGCGCAGCCGCTGGTGACGGACCTCGTGAAGTAACAACATGAGGTGACTCCTGAAGATGAATGTGCCCGTGGGCTGAATAGATCAGGAGATAGTGTGTGTCAGAATGGGGTGCAGAGTAATTTGCTCCCGGGTAGAAAAAAGCCCGACAGATATCGGGCTTCCTGAAGGTTAATTCTGTTGTTGAAGTGATCGCTGTGAACGTTAATAAAAGGAGCCATCTTACGCTGGAACCAGCCGATGTTAACCATTTCTGAATTGGGATAGTTCATAGCTCGACGCTTCTCGTTATAACACAACGCATCCAGTACACGGAGAACTGGAGGTTCATCCATTCCGATGGTCAGGCGCTTATCTGTGATCTCAGCAATGTTTTCCTCCGCGGGTTCGGTTTTCATCATCGCCTTCTCGATCTCTACAAATTGACGTGCCAGATCGAAGTGAAGTCGAGCCCTCAGGGGAGCCCCAACACCAGATTAATAGCTGATAGGCTAGCCACTAACCCAAGGGCAACAAGTGGACTGACCCCATGCCTGTAGACAAATTCTGTCCTCACGACGAGGCCTGTTCGAAGGCCTCCGGACTGACGCCGCCGGGGTGACTGTGGCGCCGGGCCCGATTGTAGAACACTTCAATGTAATCGAAGACATCCGCCCGGGCCAGATCCCGGTTTTTGTATATTCTCTTACTAATGCGTTATTTTTTCAGTGAACTGAAGAACAATTCGGCCACCGCATTATCCTGGCAGTTGCCATGCTTGTTCATGCTCGGTGCCAGGTTATTGGCCCGCAGAAGCGGTGCCAGTCGTCACTGCCGTACTGGCTGCCCTGAGATGTAAACAGAGCCAACAATAATCATAATATCTACCTGAGGCTTTGAGTTTCTATCATGGCGTACTGACGATGAGTTGAAACCATTGATATTAAGAGTATTGATATTGTCTTTCAGAATCGCTATGGCTCGGGCATTAGTATCTGATGCCCGAATAGCGAATTGTTTATCATACCGATAGCTGGTATCGGCGCCGGTGGAATGCCAGTCGGCCGTTCACATGCATCGAGAAATAAAATCATCACTGATTGTACAATTACCTAATGCCGACAGCATTTTATCGTACAACCGTTCCTTGATTACGTCGCTCAAATAATTAAGGCACGTATCGTTTAAGCAGCGTTCAAGGAATACAGGTGCCCGCACGGAATGCTCGTTAGCCTGCCTTTTAAGCAATATAACTTCATAGGAAAAAATACGGTTTGACTTTGCCCAGCCCATCAGACTGGATGAGAGTGGACTCCATGTGATTTTAACGTCCGGGGTGGAGGAAATAACGTCGACATCAAATATCTTGCCGGCGTCATGTAAAAGCCAACAAATAAAGGCTGCATAAAGATAATGACCTTTTCGGATCTGTTCTTCATCCTCTAGACCAATGGGGAGTAATTCAGTGCTGTACGCAAATTTTAAAGCGAGGAAAGCCGTCTCTAAACTGTTTGTTAGTAGTTCCCCTGTACCGGCATGGTGATGGTTTTCAGACGCAGGTAAAAGATGTATCCAGCATGTATATTACATCAATGGCTTAATGACCAGATTAGTGAAGGTACAGGCCTTCTCACTCAGGTCTGAATTTGGCAGACCGATATACCTATTGATTTACTGTAACCGGTTTGCATGTACGGATAAAATCGCATACTCTGAAAATAACGTTATACACACAGGATTACTTGGATGATCACAGTATATTTGCACATCCTTGATAGGCGTGTGCGGGATATCGTACTCATCATCTGTATCAAAGATAATGTCGTGGTCATACACTCCAAAGAGGGAGTCCCTGATTTTTAAAAAAAAAGCCCAGATATAATACTCATATCAACCTGTGAGTTATTGTGCCGAAACAGGAGTGGCAGAAGATTGTGTTTTGTCAGATGGCTTGCCAGAGCCTGCCACTTCCTCTGGTTTTAATGTCTGCTCACTGCCAGTATCAGCTGAAATGTCAATGTAACCGGACTGAACAAGGGCCTTCGGTTCGAGACTGGCAATATAAAGTTCCACCGATTTAAACCGCTTAATGCTCTGGATGAATGGTAATATGTCGTATTTTCCATTCACACGATTTTCAACGTTCAGTATTTTAGTAATCTTGTCCATAGCAACCTGCAGTGAGCTCAGGAGTTGCAAGATAATTCGGTCATGAACCTGTTGTGATATCTGACCGCATAACCACAACTGGTGTGCCTGACGAGTCAGGACGTTGGCGGTCTGGATAATATCCAGCAATTTATAGAACAATGGGTGGTTCCAGCGAATTTCAAATATACCATAGTCAAACCCTTCGTATGATGAATCATCCAGAAGTAGTCTGGCGACATTTTTGTCAATCTGCTCATTGAGGGTATTTACATTACCCGACAGTTCATCGTAAACACCGGAGAGCCATTTCTGAACTTTAGTGCTTGTCGCCTGGTCACCTTCTACCAGGCGGAAAATATTATAAATTGCATTGGAGATGGCGTTAAACTGGCGCAGGCAGGCTCTGTTTTTTTCATGAAAGTGTGTATAGAAATCACTTGAAAGTGGCTTTAATTTTGAATGACCATCCCTAAAGGAAGGTTATTTACAGCGTTTCGTTGATTACGCGGTTCAGTTTTTGGGGATGCGTTGCCAGCCATTATATTAACCTCTTCAGTTTTTCCAGTCTTTTGATGTCGGCCAGTTTTCGTTGATGGTATTCCGCGAGTAGTTCACGGATTGGTTTAATTTTTTTTCTGTTTCCTGGATCATCTCCAGTTCCCAGTCTAGGGTATTTTTAAAACAACTAACGCTGTAACCTATGAGTTTAGGTTTAACAACCACGCCATGATGTTTAATTTTGTTTTTGAACCTGGGCGAAAAATCTTTCAATACAATTGTCAGCTTTTGCGACGATCCAACCTTTCTCAGCACAGGAGCAAAACGACCGGATATAAATATTCCCCCGTTTGCATACGAGGTCTGGGATATCAGTTGATTCCGCGCCTTCCAGGCCTCCCAGTATTCATCCAGAATTTTTGATGCCTCTGATTTCAGTAACTCGATATAGCGAACCGAGTTCTCGATAACGATTTCCTGATGTGCCGTAATTATCGGGTTCATATCAACTCCTCCAGCAACACAGACTACAGGAATCCAGAAAGAGTTCTCTAAACTAACAAGGGTGTTTGCATTTTTTTTAAATTTTTTTGTGCTCATGTCGTTGGCAAAAAAATAACTTTCTTGTGAGCTCGTCCAATAACCTCTGCCTGTGGCCCGCACGGTGTGCGTTCCATCCCCGGAAAACCACTCCACGCAACCGTGGAGATGGGAAAAGTAACTTTATTTGCGAACCAGTAATAGGTACCCTTATACATAAGTAACTATTTGCAAAAAAAGTACTAATGAAAGTGTAGGCGTCCAGTCCTGCCATTAGTACCTTTCACAGGAAAAAGTACTAATGAAAATCTATCCTCATTAGTACTTTTTTGATGAAAAGGTACTAATGAAACCGAGCAAAACTTTGCAGTTTCTATAAAAAGTGCCTAATGTTATAAGTACCAGTACAAGGTAAAAGGACAGGGCTTTTTTATAATTTAGTATCTAATAATATTAGTGCTTGTTTTTTTGGTAGTATCTCTGAGATGGCTTTGATATAATAACAGACCTTTAGTAACCGTATGTAGCGCGATTTAAAAGTACTCTGGAGAGCGTATGGACGTACAACCCAACGTACAGACTGACACGGTCATTAAGGCGTTTCTCCGCTCGGAGTTGCAGTTGATACGGAGTCAAAAAAAACTACTCAGTGTGTTGCCTCGTGATCTCGCGTCCGACTACCGCTATATACCGGAGAACCTGCTGGAGCGGTTTTTCCATCCTGCCACTGATGCGCGTCTAAATAGAATTGCCCTGTCAGAAGCCAGGCCAGGCAGCCTGCTAGTTCCCGTGTCAACGGGAAGCCTGTTTTATGGGGTGAGTTAATAAAATTAATCCTGGATGACTCTCAGTTACTGAAGTTTGAAACGTACGGCAGACCTTTTAACAGTACCGAGATGAAACCAAATGAGCCATGCGAATTATTGAGCGGGAAGCAGTCTGTTTATAAACCCGTCGATCTTGAGTTATTCAGGAAAAACATCGTCTCTATACAGATGAATTTCCTGGTCAATCTATGGAATCTGGCCAGATTTAAACCAGCTTATGTTAGGGCTTATTTGGCCCTGTCTAATGACGCTTTCATATGCTCCTCGATACAGAAATGTCCGCCTTTGTGGAGGTGACAAATGTGGTTCTCTTTCCCCGGTTTATAACCTATGATACCGGACGACGTGATCACAAAGTATATGCATGAGGTTACGAGATTATGGCTGATGTTCTGGAAGGTTTAATCCTCATGGGAAATATGGGAAACTTACGGTTCGAATTTTCTCTTAAAGATTCACATGAGAAGCTTAAATTATTTTGGCGATGTCTGGATGTTATATAGGTTAACAGACTTCACATCCTTGATATCGTAATTTGATTAAGGTTAATTCAGGTTGGAGAATAACAGTGTCCGAGCATGCTTCGCTAAAATTAAGTTTTCTGAAAACATGAAGTGGTTTTTCCTGCCGGTCGACAGAACAGGACCAGATATACGTTAAGGAGAATGCGGGTAATGGGCTTAAAAAAGAGCGAAGTAAGCTAGTTAAATAGTCTGGTAAGTGCAATAAAGTTAGTGGAGTTTGATGCCAATAAATATCCAATAATAGTTCTGCGTGGTCGTAAAGTTGTCGATGGTTTGGAGTAGATAAAAGGGGTAAATACAAAGAACGGGTAGGTAAATGGCTCGGTGAAAAATACGCCATGTTACTCTAAAGTGTCGTTGTGAACAATACTATTCACATTTTCGGATATGACACGTAAAACCCTACAGAATCAATAAGAGAAATGTATTTTAATATAATTGTTGATTTTTTAATAAATGCGGGTATACGCTGGAATACTACTCACCCAAAGTCAATAGGGCTCTTGAAATTCTCGGCGGGATACCGGAAGCTGACTATAAAGACTATTTCCTGCCATGTAAAAAGCCCTTCAATCATGCACCGGACAGGTATTATTCCTGCCCAACATGCAGTGCAAAAAAATGACAAGTTGCTATTATGCGTTATTCTCAGTCCGTTGTTCCCTTTGAATAAAAATAATTAAGAATACATGGGAAATCAGCTTTACACACCGCAAGTATCATCTGCCATATCACTTTTGTATCGACGGAAATAACGAAGCCGTCAGATGAGAAGTTTATTTCATCTTTCAGACAGCATCCATAACCGCTTGCGTACGGTTTCTCCGGACCTTCATGTCCGTTGTGCCTCTTATTTACTCCTGCTTGACGTTCGTACAGAGTCAAAAACTGGAGACCTTAAAAACCATTTCCTGATTGTATCCTGAAACTTGTTCAGGCACTTCCACCGTTAAAAATGACTACATGTCCATTCGAGAAAATCAGGTTTGAAAAAGAGCTGGGCGCTATGTTTTCAGCCAGTCCTGATGCTGTCAGCATCCGTCTGGCCGAATACCTTTTGGGCCCATCCCGTTTTCTCCAGATGATAAAAACCTGACCGTAAGGCGAGAGTTGAGGAAATGCGGTGGTTCATATGATGTAGCAGGGAGACGTCAAAGGCGCCCATGTCAGGTTCACCCGCTGCGGTCATGCAGCGCACCATCCATTTGTTGAATGCGTTGCTGGTCATAATTAGCGCATATTCCAGCTCCGACAGCTCCGCGCAGCGATCCGACACCAGATGGCGGGAGGAAACGATCCGGCCGTCGTTGATATCGTCGTGATGGGTGTTAGCACTCTTTTCTGAAGTCATAACGATCCTTAGCAATGAATGTAAAATTATCAATAAAATAAGAATATTTTATTGATAATTTGTATGCATGTTGTTGAGGTAAAGATGTAGCTTTTTAGCGCAGGTTTACCAAACCTGACGAAAAACACAACATCGCTCGCCGCAAATTAAAAAAATAGCCGCCGGCGCGCAACGCTCACTTTCGATAGGGTAAACGTTATGGACGGTACTACACTGTTGCCGCTGATCGGGATACCGATCGTGGTTATTGGTTTTGCATTGCGCTTCAACCCGCTGCTGGTGGTCGTGGTAGCGGGGCTGGCGACGGGTTTGCTGGTCGGTATGGATTTCGGCATGCTGCTGGAAACCTTCGGTGAGAAGTTCGTGAACAGCCGTTCGCTGGCCACCTTCATTCTGATCCTACCGGTCATTGGTCTGCTGGTGTATTACGGGCTTAAGGAGCTCGCCCAGGCCTGGGTGGCGAAGATCGCTAGTGCCACTTCGGCGCGTATTCTGATGCTTTATTTTGTTGCGCGTGAAGCCACGGCCGGGCTGGGGCTGATGTCGTTGGGCGGCCATGTCCAGACGGTGCGTCCGCTGCTGGCCCGATGGCCGAAGGAGCGGCGCTGAACGAATACGGCGAAGTCCCACAGCACATTCGCGACAAAATCAAAGCCCATGCCGCCGCGTGTGACAACATCGCAGTTTTCTTCGGAGAAGATATCTTTATTGCTTTTGGCGCAGTGCTGCTAATTGACGCGTTTCTGAAAGAGAACGGCATTCAGGGTATCGAACCGCTGCATATCGGTCTGTGGGCCATTCCAACCGCCATTGCGGCATTAATTATTCATATTACGCGCCTGCTGAGCCTCGATGCCAGCATCCGTCGAGACATCATGGAATGGCGAGCAGAGCAGAGGATGCAGGAGCCCACACAATGATGACGCTTATCACCATTAACCGTGTGTATTACCTGATTGGTTTTGTCGTGATGCTGCTGGTTGTCATGACCCTTCGCGATCGCGCCAATCCAAAGCGTTTTACAACCGCGTTGTTCTGGTTTTTGTTTGGCGGGATCTTCCTGTTTGGCGACCTGATGGTACAGGAACTCGGTAAATCCTTGGCGTACCGCATCATCGGCGGCGGCGTCATCGCTATCGCCCTGCTGGCGGGATTTAGCCTAGTCGGGATAGGGTACTATAAAATGTCCACCGAGGAGGCGCGAGTTGCCTCTTCGAATATACTCAAGAACTGACTGTTCCTGCCTGCGCTGATGATCCCGATGGTGACGGTTATCGGCACCCTGTTCCTGAAAGGGGTGTCGATCGGCGGCGTGTTCCTGCTCGATCAAAAACAGCTCACCCTGGCGGCGCTTTCCGTTGCCTGCGTTGCGGCGATCCTCACCGGCTGGTGGCTTACCAAAGGAACGCCGCTGCATGCTGTTCGTCAGTCTCGTCGTCTTGTCGATACTATCGGCTGGGCGGTGATCCTTCCGCAGATGCTGGCCATGCTTGGCGGGGTCTTTATGGTGGCAAACACGGGCGACTCGGTGCAAAAGGTAGTGAGCCTGTTTGTGAACCCGGATAACCGCTTCATGCTGGTGATCATTTACTGCGTGGGGATGGCACTGTTCACCATGATCATGGGCAATGCGTTTGCGGCCTTTCCGGTATTAAGTGCCGGTATCGCGTTGCCGTTTCTGATCAACGTTCATCACGTGAATCCGGCGCCTCTGTTAGCGTTTGGCATGTACGCGGGCTATTGCGGCACGCTGATGACGCCAATGGCCGCAAACTTCAACATCGTTCCCGCCGCTCTGCTGGAGCTGAAGGACAAATATCAGGTGATCAAAATCCAAATCCCGACCGCGTTAACCCTGCTGGTGGTGAACGTGTTCTTAATGTATTTCCTCGTGTTTCGCTAAGGAGCTGTCATGGAATTAACGCAAGATAAGGCTGACGCGTTTGCCCGCATTCCTTTGACCTATTTGCGCTTGGAATACCCGAACCACATCATGCACCTACTTAATGATGATGGCGACGTGCTGCTGCCTCGTGAACTGCACCCGATTTTTTACGGTTGTTTTGACTGGCATTCGGCGGTACACGGCTACTGGCTGCTGCTGCGCTGCGTGCGTCTTTATCCCCACTTACCGTGCCAGAAGGCGATCGTTGAGCTTTTCGACCAACACCTGACCAAAGAGAACGTGGCGAAGGAGCTGGCCTATTTCACCGCACCGTTCCGCGACTCGTTTGAGCGGCCGTATGGTTACGGCTGGCTGCTGGCGCTGGCCCAGGAAATGAAACAGTCGTCGCTGTCGCAGGCCGCAGGCTGGTATCAGACGTTGGAGCCGCTTACCCAGTATATTCGCAACCGGCTGGTGGATTACCTTGCTAAACTCACCTATCCGATCCGCGTGGGGACGCACTACAACACAGCGTTTGCTCTAGCTCTGGCGCTAGATTATGCCCGAGCTGTAGAAGATAGCGCGCTTGAGCAGGCTATTCTGTCCTCTGCAGAGCTGTTTTATCTTGCCGACACGCGCTATCCGGCCCACTACGAACCCGGCGGCGATGAGTATATTTCCGGCGCCTTGACGGAAGCGTTATTGATGAGCAAGGTGTCGGCGGACTTTTCCGCCAGGTTTGACGCGTTTTTGCCGGATGTCGGCTCCGTTGCGGAACTTATGAACCCGGCGGAGGTGAGCGATCGTACCGATCCGAAAATTGCCCATCTCGACGGATTAAATCTCAGCCGTGCCTGGTGCATGAAGCACATTGCGAAAGCGCTTCCGGTCAACCATCCGGCGCAGCAGGTGCTAAGTGATGCGGTGGCGAAACACCTGACGGTGAGCGTCGGGCATGTGGTGGGCAGCCACTACAGCGGCTGGCACTGGCTGGCGAGCTTTGCGTTGCTGGCGCTGGAGTAAATAATTGAGCCGTCTTTCTTGCCGGGTTACTCTGCGCTCATCCGGCCTACAATGTATATGAATATATTGTGCTTTTCAGGCTGATGCCCTCACCACAGGGTGCAGCCTGCTCAGTTTAAACAGCACCGACCCCGTTGAGGTGATGACGGCTAGAGGAGATGTGGGGGGACGAACCACAAGCAAGCTTCATGCAATGGGCATAACCACTACGCTAGAGATGGCTAGGGCAAATCCTGTATTCATAAGATGAAACTTCACCGTAGTTCTTGAACGAACAGTGAGGGAACTACGGGGGAAAGTTGTATCGACTTGAAGGATGCTCCACCACAAAAACAACAGATAATATGCAGCAGAAGCTTTGGGCAGAGTATAACAACGTATGAATCCATGCGGCAGGCAATTTGCCAGTATGCTGAACGTGCTGCGGAAAAATTGCGCCAGGAACGTCAGTACTGCGGTCAGGTGTCAGCTTTCATAAAAACCTCGCCTTTTTCAAAACATGAACCCTATTACAGCAAAGTCTCCAGCGAACAGCTCTGCATTCCGTCACGTGATACGTGGGACATTATCGTGGCGGTGGGCCGGGTTCTGGATAAAATCTGGAAAGACGGACATAACTATGCAAAGGAGGGTGTCATGCTCAACGATTTCCGTCACTGCGGAGTTACCCAGCTACCGTTATTTGATGAAGGGAGGTCGTATGCAAACAGTGACGCGCTCATGAACGTACTGGATACGATAAACAACTCAGGCAAAGGAAAGTATGGTTTGCCGGTCGGGGCATCGCACCGGCGTGGTCAATGAAGAGAGATATGCTCTCTCCAGCCTACACACCGAGGAGGGACTAGATACCGATCGCTACACTCTGAGGCATCGCAATCAGGAGAAATTCCGTTCGTCTGCTGGTGGTTGATATTTGCTCTGTTATTTCCATTTGGGTATAATGTAAGGACCAAATGGAGGTTTGCTATGAAAACATTTAGTTTGTCCTCAACTCCAGCCAGACCACAGCCCCTCTGGCAGGTTGCCGGGTTAAATAATGCTGATGGCGTAGCGCTGCTGGGTCAAATCAATGAAGGCCTGGACGGGAAGGTGGCGAACCGGATCACTGACTGGGCCAGAATAACCCAAAATGACCTGAGAAAAATGTCCGGTATCCCGTCGACCACATTTAGCCGCAGTGTGAAGGCACGTTTTAACCCGGAACAAAGTGAACGACTGGTACGTATTATCCGCGTCATTGATCGGGCGGTAGATTTGTTTGAAGGCGATAAGGAAGCCGCACTGAAGTGGTTGAACGAACCTAACCGGGCATTGAGCTGGAAAGTGCCAGCAGACCTGATAGCATCCGAGACGGGAGCATATGAGGTCATTAAGCTGATTACGCGTCTGGAGCATGGGGTGTACTCGTGATCCTCTACAGGCTGACGAAAACAAAGAATCTTTCTACGGCCTGGACCGGATATGGTGCGAAAGAGGCTGGTGGGCGCTGGAATAGCGTGGGGGTGTCAATGGTATATGTCTCCGAAACGGCATCACTAACGATGCTGGAGACGCTGGTACACCTGCATGCGGCACAGATAATGGACTCTTTCACGCTACTGAGTATCGATGTGCCTGATGAATTGATCCAAAGCGCAAATATGGATGAATTACCGGCCAACTGGGCTGATGAGGATGTGCCTCAGGAACTGGCTGATTACGGAGATGCCTGGTCATTTACCAGGAGCTCGGTTGCACTGCGTGTTCCCTCAGCCTTATCTCCGGTAGAGTTCAATTATCTGTTAAATCCTGAGCACTCTGATTTTTACGGGATCGTGCAGATGGCTCAACAGATACCGTTCCGGTTTGATAGTCGTCTTAAACCTGACAGGAAGTGAAGCAAAGGAGGAGAGGGCGCTGTCATGATGCCTGGCGCTCCTGTCCGGTGCCACATAATAAAAGCCCGCCAGCGGCGGGCAAAGACTACACACAGCTATTACAGGATGATTCAGGCAGTTTCTTCATAAACGTTGTAATCCAGCTTTGCTCCAATGTAATTATGCAGGCTACTGGCTTTATTCATCGTGCAGCTGAACGCAGTCGAACGATCGCCTGCACTCCCGTTATGCCCATAACGGGCAATTCATACGGTTTCTCATAACTGCATTCTTCCAGCACAATAAAGGCTCCCGGCTCACTGGTCAGCAATTCGAAACCAAGACCTGAGGACTTTGTATTCCTTAATTGGTAATATGCAGTGAGTGTCATAATTGATTCCTTAAAACAATACCGATGCAAAGATATTTTTACAGGCATAGTTGAGCCTGTAAAATTGCTAATAGTTCAGAGCGCTTGTAAGTAATAATAACCTATTCTAGTGGAGCGTCAATTTGCTAAATAACTTTACCTTCATTAAATTTTCAAAGAAATACAATCAGGAATAGCTACTTTAAAAATCTCTTTCGAACATGACGCTACTGATATCTGATATTGCCTGGAGAATTTTGTCATAGGCGTACACCTCTATTTTGGCGTAAATCTTCAAACAGGTAGCTGAGTTGTTTCGTTAACATCAGACATGGGCGCAGCTGGCGAACAAGGGGGTTGTCCTGGCACTGCATTGCGTCTGCACAGAACCGTTACATTGGGCGGCGCAGAAGTGGTAACCGGAGCCTGCTGACAGAGGGAAAATTCATGACTGAACTCCAGAAAATGCCGGGGTGTATGGCATATACACGGCGAAAATAATCTTAAAAATTATCTGCTTACCATCTTATTGCCCCTGGGGGGATGGGAGTGAACAGGGTATAATGGTGTCGGCGCTTGAGGCTTTTTGCCTCATGATATTTGAGTGTTTTGTTGTTGTGAGGCAGAAAGAAGAAAGCCCCGTAGGACGTTAATTTTCATTAACCAACCACATGCACTGCACCCATTTTGTTGGACTCTCTTATTGGAGAGTCCCATGACCAAACGTAAATACACCTTTGAACAACGCCTTGAAGTGGTTATGCACTATTTCGCTACCGATGATGGTTATCGGATCACATCTGCCCGCTTTAATGTACCCAGAACCCAGGTAAGAATGTGGGTTGCAGCCTATGATGCTTACGGGGAAGAAGGACTAAGACCCAGAGATAAAGGCGTTTCAATTGATCCGGAGATCAGAATTGAAGCAGTTAATGCGGTGCTTTCAGGGCAAATATCCCGGTGTCAGGCGGCAACCAAATACAAGCTTGCTGGTTCAGCCTCCATCAGCAGATGGATAGATGTATTTGATAAACATGGGGAGGAAGGGCTCAGATCGCTGCGTCTTGGCAAAAAAAGGACCCCTGAGATGTTAGATGATCCTCTTGCTGTTGAAGCTGCACGGGAACAATCCAAAGACAAACGTATCCAGGAGCTGGAAAGAAAGGTCAGGTTTCTTGAGTTACGGGTACTGTATCTACAAAAGCTGAAAGCCTCAGTTCGGTAAGAGATAAAGTCAGGGTTGTAGACGAGCTGAGGCAGCATTATCCGTTTGACCAGCTTCTGCGGATTTCCCAGATACCCAGAAGTACTTTTTATTATCATCTGAAAGCGTTGAAATTCCCTGAAAAATACGGGGAGATAAAGTGCAGAATCAAAGAGATATACAACGAGAACTGTGACCGGTATGGCTATCGCAGGATCACGCTGGCACTCAGGCAGGAGATGGGAGCCATCAACCATAAGGTTGTCCAGCGCCTGATGAACCGACTTTCTCTCAAAGCGGCGATTAAAGTTAAGCGCTACAGTTCGTGGCGTGGAGAACGCGGTGAAGTAGTTGATAATGTTTTACAGCGAAATTTCAAGGCAACCCGACCTAATGAAAAATGGGTTACGGATGTTACTGAATTTGCTGTTAATGGCAGAAAACTTTACCTGTCACCCATTATTGATCTTTTCAATAATGAAGTGATTTCCTACAGCATTTCAGAGCTGTCCGGCGATGCCGATGATTGATGAAATGTTGGATAAAGCCCTGGCAAAACTGGATGAGCAGAGTTCACCCGTACTTCATTCCGATCAAGGCTGGCAGTACCGGCACCGCTGGTATCAATACCAGCTCAGAGCAAACGGTGTTGTGCAAAGCATGTCGCGTAAGGGCAACTGCCTTGATAATGCCTGTGCCGAGTGCTTTTTTGGGACACTGAAATCAGAGTGCTTTTATCTCAACACATTTAATGATATGGAGTTGCCCCCGCTAAAACGGACACGGCTAATTTATAGCTAGTAGCGAACTTCTGTACTCTCTCGGTGACTGCATTTTCAGCCCTTTATGAGGATGCCAGTTATTATAGTCTTCCATCCATTCCGTCAGTTTTTCCATTACGGTCACCGCATCCGGCAGGTCATTCACATACACGTAGTCACGCTTGAACGTTTTCACGAACGATTCAGCCATCCCATTGCTCTCCGGACTACGCACCGGCGTCGTACACACGATGAACCCGAGTGAGGCAGCGAACGTCCTTGTGGCGTCCGCTATGTAGCAACTGCCGTTATCAGTCAGCCACTCAACTGCGTGTGGCAGGTAAAGCGTATTTCCAAAGCGCTTTTCTACACTCTCTGTCAGCAGATCCTGCACCATAACGCTGTTTATACCACCTGTTGTGGCCGACCAACTGATGGCTTCACGATCACAGGAGTCAAGGCTGAACACCACCCGCACGACTTCCCGATTCCAGCAGCGGATTTCGAAGCCATCTGAGCACCAGCGCGTGTCCGACTTAAGTGTCACGACGCTGCCGGTATGGCAGCGTTCTGGCTTTTTATGGCCAGATTTTGCCAGTAACAGGTTATTCGCCTGCATGATCCGATAAATACGTTTGGGGTTAACTCGCCAGTTATGTTCCTTCAGCGCACGATTGAGGTGCGCAGTCACGCGACGATAGCCGTTTGTTGCCCGCTCGCCGCATATCTGGCGGATAAGCGGTAACAGTCGGGCGTCATCGTCTTTGCTGTAGCGGGCTGACCGGTGCTGGCGTTTATCCAGTAACCGGTCATACAGATTCGAACGCGATACACAGAGCACTTCTGCTATTCGGATGAGGGGATATCGTCCGGTGGCAGCAATGGCATGCGCGATATCAACTTTTTTGCCTGGGCTATCTCAAGCGCGTCGCGAAGGATTTCGGCTTCCATCGTTTTGCGTCCCAGCATCTGCTCAAGCTGTTTGACTTTTTTCTCCAGGGCTTTGAGCTCTGAGACGCTGACCACCTCGTCGCCTGCGGCGATCGCAGACTTCCCACCATCGTTCATGAGCCGTTTCCACTTAAAAAGAAGACTGGGTGTGATGCCATATTGCCGGGCAACAAGTGAGACGGTGTAGCCGGGCTGCATGGCGAGCGCTACAAAACGGGCTTTCTCTTCGGGAGTATAACGGCGGCGCTTTTGCTCGCCAGTGATCACTTCAATTCTTTGCACAGGACACTCCTTAAACATAGCTCTATGACTATGTCTTACTGGTGAAGTGTCCGGTTTAAACGGGGGCTATTACATGATATTGATGAGTTAAAAGTAGCGGTTACGGACTATATCGATTATTACAACAACCGCCGGATCAGCCTTAAATTGAAAGGCCTCAGTCCTGTTGAATACCGTCTCAAGGCCTTCCCATATCCGCTCAGAATCTAGCTTATGTTTTTGCCTGATTTATGCGTGCTGACAGTCCATGTTAATTTTCTTGCGTCCGCTGTAGCGATCGGCAAGGCTTGGACATGTTCGCAATTGCGTGATTTTGAACAGTCTCTCTGTTACATCACATAATGCGGCCATACCAGTAGGATGGCTTTATGCCCCATTTTCATCAAATACCTTACAGACCTTCGCCACGCAGAGCAGATTCCGGATAGTGAGCCTGCACCTGCTGCGCTCTGGCTGTGTCATTCCTTATTCAACTGTTGCAACCGAATTGTCAGGAGCAAATGAAGGATCCCCATCGCACCATGGGCCCAGAAATAGGTCTCAATAAAGACCGTCAGAAACTTATGCAAATGTAGAACGTCATGTACCAGGACCGAATCGGGACCGTACATCATATTCAGAATGAACCAGAGTCCGCCGACAGCCGCCACACCGAGTAATGACAGCACCCCCAGTCCCTGAACGATGGCAGCCATACCTCCGGCATGTGCTTCGGGCAGGCGAAACTGACGCAGCGTCCTGAAATCGTCGGTGACGCCCTGAAAATCCAGATACAGGTATGAGAAATAATACCGGGCACCACGCTGAGCCAACATCCAGAACAGCATAACCACACCACAAAGCAACAGACCAAACCCGGAAATGATGTGCAGAAAAGTCACCATACCTGTCAACGAAAACTGTCCCAGAGCCTCAGTTTCCGTCATATTCGAATTGATAATCTGAGCCAGAACCAGAACGGCGACAACAATATGAAGTCCCCGAAAGAAAGGCGTGTCCTGATGGGGTAACGCGCGACGAAGATTGACGGCCATAGTTTTTTCACCTCTAACCAGTGGTAGTTCTGGCAATCTGACGGAAAAACATTAACGAAACCTTAACCCACTCTCTCTGGCTCTTCTTGACAACCACCCTAATAGTTTAGAATTATCTAAATTTAGGAGATTCTAAAGTATTTAGCCATGAACGAGATGAGTGAACTGCAAGGCCAGGCGGAAAACGCGGCCGCATTGCTGAAAACACTGAGTCATCCGCAACGTCTGCTGATCCTTTGCATTCTGACCGGGAGTCCTGGTACAGAGGCCGGAGAGCTGAGCAGACTCAGCGGACTCAGTGCTTCAGCCACCTCCCAGCACCTGTCACGAATGAAATCTGAAGGGTTGATTGAAGGGACGCGTCAGGCGAGATATATCCGCTATCACATCAAAAATGACGCGATTTTTGCGGTTGTACAGACTCTGAAGAATATTTACTGCCCGGGAGAATAAAATGACCACTGTCACCGTGACGCCTGCTGAAATTAATGCACAGCATGGCAAACCAGTTCTTCTGATTGATATCCGCAGCCATGATGAATGGCGAAGGGAACACATTTCCGGCACACGTTCCCTGCCGCTGGAACAACTTCATGCCGGTTGCTTCAGTGAGACCGGGCTGAGCGAAACGGATACGGTCATTTTCCATTGCCAGAGTGGTATGCGGACCGGGAACGCGGCAGAAAAACTCAGTCAGTTTGTGTATCCGGCACAGGCACTGATCATGCAGGGAGGCCTCAATGCCTGGAAAGCGGCGGGCTACCCGGTTATCGTTGATCGCCGTCAGCCACTACCACTCATGCGACAAGTACAGATTGCCGCAGGGGCGCTGGCCCTCGGCGGAAGTCTGGGCGGACTATTCCTGACCTCTGTGCTGTATGTTATTCCCGGATTTGTGGGTGCGGGCCTGATGCTTGCAGGAATGACAGGCTGGTGCGGGATGGCAAAACTGCTCGCCGTTATGCCATGGAACAGAGAGCATGAATAATTTCCGGTTCAGAAAGAGCGTAATTCAGATGCACCTTTAGTTTACAACAGATTTTCTCTGAGTCAGGCGTCCGCCAATCTGTTGCTGACGGACGCCCGGAATGTTCATGAAAAATAACGTAGTCAGATGACTCTATATTTTATGATGTCATCTGGACTATGTTTTATGGAAAAAAAAGGCAGTCTGGAATAATTAGCAAACGGGCAATTCTTCACACTGATAAGGGTCAGTGTGGATCATGACATCCAGCACATTTTTATTTTCCAGAACCGCCTGACGTACTGCTCTGGCAATATCATGCCCTTCACTGACAGAAAGCTCGCCGTCAACTTCAATATGTACATCTACCAGTATGAGATCGCCCGTTTTTCGTGTTTTCAGATCGTGTACTCCGAGGACGTCAGGGACAGCGAGAATAATCGCTTTAATTGCAGTTTCCATCTCAGTGCTTACCGAACGATCCATCAGGTCATGAAGTGCATTGGCGGCAAAAGTGTAGCCCATACGGGCAATCAGAACGCCAACCACTATTGCTGCTACCGGATCAAGCCACGGAAAGCCAAGTAAATTGCCGACAATCCCAACAGACACGACCACTGATGAAGCTGCGTCAGAGCGCGCATGCCAGGCGTTGGCGATGAGCAGAGACGACTGAATGCGTGTCGCGACAGCCAGCATATAGCGGAAAAGCAGTTCCTTTGTCACCAGCGCGAACAGTGCTACCCACAACGCAACAATATGCACCTCTGAAATGGCTTCAGGGTGCCACAGCTTGCCGCTTGCGGACCAAATCATTATGGACCCGACAAGGAACAGGATTGCGCCAATAATCAACGACGCCCCATTTTCATAGCGTCCATGACCGTAATGGTGATCTTCGTCAGAAGGCTTGCGACTTTTTTTATTGGCGATCAGAACGACAAAGTCCGACACCAAATCAGAAAACGAATGTATGCCATCAGCGATTAATCCCTGTGAGCCAGAAAATATCCCCAGTAAAATCTGAACGCAGGATAACAATATATTTACAGCTACACTAATCATCGTACTTTTTTGTGCCGCCAATGAACGATTATGATATTCGTTATCATTGCATTTATTTTCATTAAGCTCCATAAAACATCATTAACACCCCATAATTCAGGATAGCAAGAATAATATAATTCAGACCCAAAGGTGTTAAACAGGAAATAAACCAGATCAGGTTCATTGAACGCAATTAATACGGGCTGAAACAGGCGGCCTTGCCTGCGGCCATTCAGCGCAGATAGTGTTTGCGTTAACAAAACTGATACATTTTCTTCCTGAAATCAACGATACCCACAAAAACACATATGATTTATCATATGTGTACATCGGTATTACCGGGAGGAAAAATGCTACAGCCTGTTCAACTTTTCAAAATTCTGTCAGATGAAACCCGTCTGGCTATCATGATGCTTCTCCGGGAATCCGGTGAGATGTGCGTGTGTGATATTTGCGCGGCCACCGCCGAGTCGCAGCCCAAAATTTCCCGGCATATGGCAATCCTTCGGGAGGCTGAACTGGTGCTGGACCGTCGGGAAGGGAAATGGGTCCACTACCGGCTCTCTCCACATATGCCCGCATGGGCGGCAGAAACTATCACAACATCCTGGCACTGCCTGCGGGAAGATGTTCGTCAGTGGCTAGAAATATTCGTAGGATCATCCTGCTGACCCGAATCAAACACATTCATTTAACCATATGTAATGGAGCCGAAGATGTTACTGGCAGTGAGTATTTTTTTACTGACGCTGATCCTGGTTATCTGGCAACCCCGGGGACTCAGTATTGGCTGGAGCGCCTGCATTGGTGCTGTGCTGGCCCTGGTTTCTGGTGTTATCCATGTGGGTGACATTCCGGTGGTCTGGAATATCGTCTGGAACGCAACAGCGACCTTTATCGCGGTAATTATCATCAGCCTGCTGCTCGATGAGTCGGGCTTTTTCGAATGGGCTGCGCTGCATGTATCCCGTTGGGGGAACGGGCGCGGTCGTCTGCTGTTTACCTGGATTATCCTGTTGGGCGCAGCCGTTGCGGCGCTGTTTGCTAACGATGGTGCAGCGCTCATCCTGACCCCCATCGTCATCGCCATGCTGCTCGCACTGGGGTTCAGCAAACGGACAACGCTGGCCTTTGTCATGGCCGCCGGGTTTATTGCCGATAACGCCAGTTTACCGCTTATCGTGTCGAACCTGGTGAACATTGTCTCTGCTGACTTCTTCCGGCTTGGCTTTACAGAATACGCATCCGTCATGCTTCCCGTTGATATTGCGGCCATCGCCGCCACTCTGGGCATGCTGCATCTGTTTTTCCGCCGGGATATACCTGCAACATACGACGTCTCTCTTCTGAAAATGCCTGCCAGTGCGATTAAAGATCCTGCAACCTTCAAAGCAGGCTGGATTGTTCTGGTTCTGTTGCTTGTTGGATTCTTTGTGCTTGAACCACTGGGTATCCCTGTTAGCGCTATTGCGGCCGTCGGCGCTGCGGTACTGTTCGCCGTCGCAAAAAAGGGTCACTCCATCAATACCGGAAAAGTGCTGCGCGGTGCGCCGTGGCAGATCGTTGTGTTCTCACTGGGCATGTATCTGGTGGTCTACGGCCTGCGTAATGCGGGTTTAACAGAATATCTATCCGGTGTTCTGAATATGCTGGCGGATAAGGGACTGCTGGCGGCAACGTTTGGCACGGGCTTCCTGACGGCATTCCTGTCATCGGTCATGAACAATATGCCAACAGTTCTTGTTGGAGCACTGTCGATTGACGGAAGCACGGCGTCCGGCGTCATCAAGGAAGCGATGATCTACGCCAACGTGATTGGCTGCGATCTAGGCCCCAAAATCACGCCAATAGGCAGTCTGGCGACCCTGTTGTGGCTGCACGTCCTGTCGCAGAAAAACATGACTATCAGCTGGGGGTATTACTTCCGCACGGGCATCATCATGACCCTGCCGGTGCTGTTTGTCACTCTGGCCGCGCTGGCGCTGCGGCTCTCTGTCACTTTGTAATGAGATACTGAAATGAGCAACATAACCATCTATCACAACCCGGACTGCGGCACGTCACGTAATACGCTGGAGATGATCCGCAACAGTGGCAATGAACCCGCCATTATTTATTATCTTGAAACGCCCCCGACTCACGATGAGCTGGTTAAACTTATTGCAGATATGGGGATAACAGTCCGTGCTCTGTTGCGTAAGAACGTGGAGCCTTATGAGCAGTTAGGGCTAGCAGAGAACAGCTTTAGCGATGAGCAACTTATTGGTTTTATGCTCAAACATCCTATTCTGATTAACCGTCCCATCGTCGTGACTCCCCTTGGAACACGGCTGTGCAGACCTTCTGAAGTCGTACTGGATATTCTCCCGGAGTCTCAGCAAGGTGCATTCACGAAAGAGGATGGTGAAAAGGTCGTTGATGAAGCAGGGAAGCGCGTTAAACCCTAATGCTAAGTAATATGGATAATTTGACTGCTGAGAAGTTAATTTCGCTGTATCCAGAAACAAAAAAGAGTCCGCATTTATGCGAACTCTTTCTGTCAGGCCTCGGTTATTCTGTCCAACTTTTTGGGGTCAGTACACACACGAGGCCATCTGCTTGACTAGACACCAACAGCGTAGCCTCTTAGCTGCCGTAAGGCAAGGAGATGTATGGGTCCACCACATATTGCAATTTTTACTCTCACGTAAAATATAGTCCACT